>ENA-OQVM01000959-OQVM01000959.1-marine-metagenome-genome-assembly--contig:-NODE-959-length-41104-cov-3.640895_pt1 | contig 41104 bp, 30 predicted proteins | sample MGYA00237776_ERZ505498 | MGnify/ENA primary metagenome ERZ505498 (study PRJEB26159, sample SAMN06265151) | marine metagenome | isolation source: Helgoland LTER site | place: Germany:Helgoland, sampling...
CATCTCAGTAAACAATTCAAAAGATTCACGTTTATATTCTTGTTTAGGATTTTTTTGTGCATAACCACGTAAATGAATACCTTGGCGCAAATGATCCATAGCGGCTAGATGCTCTTTCCAATGGCTATCAAGATTTTGCAGCATTACCGCTTTTTCGAATTGCCTAATGACTTCTGGTCCGACAATTTCTTCTTTTCTTTCGTACGCCGCAGATACTTCTTCTAACACTCGCTCACGCAGTTTCTCTTCATATAGCTTATCGTCTTCGTCAAGCCAATTTTGTACCGGCATGTCGGTCAAAAACTCAGCTTTAAAACGTTCTTCTAATCCAGCAATATCCCACATTTCCTCTAATGATTGAGGCGGAATATATTGGTCAAGTATGCCGTTAACAACATCCTCACGAATCACTTTAATTGTATCGCTGATTTCGCCTTCATCTAGTAATTCGTTGCGCTGTTCGTAAATAACTTTGCGTTGATCATTAGCAACATCGTCATACTCTAATAATTGTTTACGGCTGTCGAAGTTACGTCCTTCAACTTTACGCTGAGCGTTTTCAATAGCCCGCGTCACCCAAGGATGTTCTATGGCTTCGCCCCGCTCCATACCCAGACGTTTCATCATATTGCCCATTTTTTCAGAGGCAAAGATACGCATCAGCGCATCGTCTAAAGATAAGTAAAATCGTGAAGAACCTGCATCACCTTGACGACCTGAACGACCACGTAACTGGTTATCTATTCGTCGTGATTCATGGCGTTCTGTGCCTATGATATGCAAGCCCCCTGACGCTAACACTGCATTGTGGGCAATTTTCCAATCTTCTTTAATCTTTTCAACTTTGCTAGGTTTAGGATCATGAATTTTATCAATCTCAGCTTGCCAATTTCCGCCTAAAACGATATCAGTTCCTCGGCCCGCCATGTTAGTGGCAATAGTAATAGACCCTGGCTTACCCGCTTGGGCAATAATATCGGCTTCTTGTTCGTGGAATTTAGCATTCAATACTTTATGTGCGATTTTTGCTTGTTTAAGAATGCCCGAAATTAACTCTGAATTTTCTATGGATACTGTACCCACCAAAGCTGGTTGACCACGTTTAACACAGTCTTTAATATCTTCAACGATTGCTTCGTACTTTTCCTCAGCCGTTAAAAAAATCAAGTCTGCTTTGTCATCGCGCACCATAGGTTGGTTAGTAGGAATAACAACCGTATCTAAACCATAAATACTCTGGAATTCAAATGCTTCAGTATCTGCAGTGCCTGTCATACCAGAGAGCTTATCGTACAAACGAAAGTAATTCTGAAATGTGATAGAAGCTAAAGTCTGGTTTTCATTTTGAATATTAACGCCTTCTTTGGCTTCTATTGCTTGGTGCAAACCTTCAGACCATCGACGTCCTTCCATGGTGCGCCCAGTGTGCTCATCAACGATCACAATGTCGTTATCTTTAACAATGTAATCTACATCTCTTGAAAACAGTTTGTGTGCCCGTAATGCCGCATTAACATGATGTAGTAATGAAATATTAGCAGCAGCAAAAAGCGACTCTTCTTCGGATAATATAGCTTCACGCTGTAATATTTGCTCTACAAATATCTGACCATTTTCTGTTAAATGGATTTGTTTCCCTTTCTCATCAATAGTGTAATGACCGTCGCCGGTCTCACCTTCTTCGTCTTCTTTTTCTTGCCTGGTAAGCTCAGGAATAATGACATTAATTTTGCGATACAACTCTGAACTGTCTTCAGCCTGTCCAGAAATAATAAGGGGAGTACGCGCTTCATCGATAAGAATCGAATCCACTTCATCAATTACAGCAAAATGTAGGGACTTCTGAACCCGATCACCTGGACTAAACGCCATGTTGTCACGCAAATAATCAAAACCAAATTCATTATTTGTACCGTAGGTAATGTCAGCGGCATAGGCTTCTCTTTTTTGTTCATGATTAATGCCTGGAATATTACAACCTACCGTTAAACCCAGAAATTCAAATAATTCCCTACTCCAGTCTGCATCGCGGCTAGCTAAGTAGTCATTAACGGTAATAACATGTACACCTTTACCTGATATGGCATTTAGGTATGAAGGCAAAGTTGAAGTTAACGTTTTACCTTCACCCGTTCGCATTTCAGCAATTTCACCTTGGTGTAATACTTGACCGCCGAGCATTTGCACATCGAAGTGACGCATTCCATACACTCGTTTACTTGCCTCACGCACTACTGCAAAAGCTTCAACCATAATATCTTCAGTGGTCTGATCTTTGCCTAAACGCTGCCTGAATTCGCTAGTTTTGTCTTTAAGCTGTTCATCAGTCAAGGCTTCGTATTCAGTTTCTAGCTGATTAATGAGATCAACAGACTTGCTCAGCTTTTTTACTGTCCGGTCGTTACGACTTCCGAAGATTTTGGTGAAAATACTAGAAAACATCGATTTGCAGCTTCCAATCTAAATGATTAATAATTTTAATTGCGCACAAATTACGAACAACTTGTGCACAATCCCTGTACTAAAATAAAACAATCGGCTCCAAAGAGCCGATTGACGTTAATATCTTTATAGCTTCTGAAAATATTTAGGAGTTTTTGCGGTACACATAAGGTAAAGGATCCTGGTGTTTACCATTGCGTATAACCTCGTAATGCACATGGGCACCGGTAGATCGGCCTGTATTTCCCATTTCTGCAATAGTTTGTCCTTTAGTGACGACTTCACCAATCTTAACATTAACTTCTTTATTGTGCCCGTATCTTGTAATTAAACCATCGCCATGGTCTATTTCAACTAGATTGCCATATCCATAACGAGATCCGGACCACGTAATAATGCCTGCACCAGTAGCAAGAACTGGCTCACCTTCCTTTCCCGCAAAATCAAGCCCTTTATGCATCGCGGGCAGGCCATTGAAGGGGTCTTTACGGATGCCATAATAAGAGGATAACCAGCCGGAAGAAATAGGCTTACCTTCTAATCTGGATTCTCTTTCTATATGGTGGCTTAACATGATAGATTCAAGTGCCATAAGTTCTTGTGCTTTATTTTGGATTTTTTCAAGCATTACGGACATCTTTGACAAAATTGCATCTTGAACCTGAATATCAACAGGTACTATATCCATTCGACCGCTCATGCTAGGTGTTTGTTCAAAACTAAACTCGTCAGGATTAAGCTTCGCTTGCTTTACCAACCTTGATCCCAATGCATCTAAGCGTTGAATTTGACTCTGCATATCAGCTAGCTTTAGCATCACACCCGTCATTCTTTGCTCAGTAGAATTGATGAGTGAGCTTACTTCTTCAGCTTGTTGTTTGAAGCCTGTTTTTGCGTGCTGGATCCTAGCAATATTTTCTTCTGGAGAGAGGGTAGAGCGACTAGAAATAAGGAAAAAAACACTGATAGCGAATAGTGCTAACAACAATTGTTTCTTACCTATATTCAACATTAATCGTGCTTTATTACTTCTAAAGAGTAACGTTAATTTCATTACTATTGACTACCTTTTCAACATGGACTCAATATATTAAGCTTAATTCACCAGAATATGAACTTTCAGAATTTTGAAATATACCAATCACAACAAGCTGCTGGATATTCATACGATTGGAACACCATCAAAGGTTGGCATTTCATCGATATCTAGTTAAATTTGAGTGTACATACTCAAATATCAATATAATTAAATCGACAATAACATACAGTTGGGTCAATTATTATTGATAACTATTGAAAAAAACTATTTAAATAACGAGTCTGAACAACGACCAAAGTTTTAGTTTGTTAATAATACTGATGCGAAACGTATAGGCATCTCTTCAGGTGTGTCATAACCAACAAATTCCCAACTTTCTTTACTTTTTAGTAATGCGTTAAGCAATTTATTATTCAAACCATGACCTGTTTTATAAGCAACTAACTCACCAATAATGCTGTGACCACCTAGATACAAATCACCAATAGCATCGAGTATTTTGTGTTTTAAAAACTCATCAGGGTAGCGCAAACCTTCAGGATTAAGAATGCGATATTCATCTAACGCCACGGCATTCTCCATGCTTCCACCCAATGCTAAATTGTGTGTATTCATGAATTCAAGATCTTTCATAAAACCAAATGTACGCGCACGGCTTACTTCTTCCACATAAGACGAGGAATTAAAATCTAGTACCATATGTTGACGAGTTTGACTAATCACTGGGTGTTCAAAATCAATCCTAAAATCAACCCTGAAGCCATCATAAGGGCGAAGCTCTGCCCATTTATCACCGTCTTCGACCTTTATTACTTTATTGATTTTTATAAACTGTTTTGGTGCATTGATCTCTTCAATGCCTGCTGATTGCAATAAAAAAATAAACGGGCTCGCACTACCATCCATGATAGGCAATTCGTCACTGTCAACTTCTACAATAATGTTGTCTATACCTAACCCTGCTAAAGCAGAAGCTAGATGTTCAACTGTAGAAATCGTCGCACCGTCAGCGTTACTAATGCATGTACATAGCATAGTGTCACCTACAGCATCAGCACGAGCAGGTATGTCAGCATAAGGCTCAAGATCAACGCGGCGAAATACGATACCCGTATTCGCTGGCGCTGGCCGGAGAGTCATAGTGACCTTGTCACCTTTATGCAGACCGATACCTGTCTCTTGCACAGATTGTTTTATAGTGCGTTGTTTAATCATAATCTTTTTGCTTAATAGAATAAAAAGCGGCAACCATTATACTAAATATACTTAGCATTGTCAAAAACTGCCATACTTAACGCTATTTATAATGCTAGACAACCTTTGAACCAATTTATGAATAATAATTCAAATTAATGCCTAGTCAGCCTGTTTACGTAAAAATGCTGGAATATCCAAGTATTCCAAATCATTTCCCTGTATTACTTTTTCTTCGCTAGCTACCGTTTTTGAGGTTTCTGGCATCACGCTCGCACTTGGCATTACTTGTGATCCATTAGCCTGCAATTTGAACTCATTACTGTCAGCAATGGCTTTACTCGCTCTATTAGATACCAATGAAATATCTGGTTTCTTTTCAGCGCCAATACCCGTTGCCACAACTGTAACGCGCAACTCGTCAGACATATCCATATCGATTACGGTACCCACTACCACTGTGGCATTTTCGGATGCAAATGCTTTAACAGCGTTACCCACAGTTTCAAATTCATCTATAGAAAAATCAGGGCCAGCAGTAATATTGACCAAAATACCTCTAGCACCAGACAAATCGATATCTTCTAAAAGCGGACAAGCAATGGCACTTTCTGAGGCCTCTTCTGCACGGTCTTCACCGGATGCACTTCCATGTCCCATCATTGCGGTACCCATTTCAGACATAACGGTTCTTACATCGGCAAAATCCACGTTAATTAGACCAGGACGTGTAATAAGTTCTGCAATACCTTGTACAGCACCACTTAAAATATCGTTTGCAGCACTAAAAGCTTTAAGTAATGGTGTACCTTTACCCATCACCTTGAGTAACTTTTCGTTAGGAATGGTGATCAATGAATCAACGTATTTAGATAACTCGTCGATGCCTTGCTCAGCAAAATCTGTGCGTTTCTTTCCTTCAAACGGGAAAGGTTTAGTGACAACAGCCACTGTCAAAATACCCAACTCTTTTGCTACTTTGGATACTTCTGGCGCCGCACCCGTACCTGTCCCCCCTCCCATGCCGGCAGTAATAAATACCATATCTGCGCCTTCTAAAGCTTGCCGTATGGTTTCTCTGTCTTCTTCTGCAGCTTGGCGACCGATATTAGGATTCGCACCTGCACCTAAACCTTTGGTAACGCTTGAACCAATTTGCAGCGTCACATTTGCAGAGGAACTGCGCAGCACCTGAGCATCAGTATTGATGGCAATAAACTCCACACCTTCAATATTCTGTGCCACCATATGCTCTATTGCATTACCGCCACCGCCACCAACGCCAATGACCTTAATTACAGCTTCTTCGCTATGACTATCCATTAACTCAAACATTTTTACTCTCCGGTTTGTAAATAGAAACAGTCAGGAGTTCATCCTTGCCTGCTGTCCAACTTTATTATTTAAAATTTATTTTCAAAAGAAAAAATCTTAAAACTCACCTTTAAACCAACTTTGAATTCGTTGCCACACGCCTTCACTTACCTTGTTTTTCATAGCAAGCTGGCCAATGACATGCTCTTTTCCGTATTGCAATAGGCCTACAACTGTAGCAAATTTTGCATCTTCAACATATTCAGATAACCCTTTCATTCCTATGGGTTTACCTACACGAACTGGCATTTGAAAAATTTCTTCAGCAAATTCAACTGCGCCTTCCATTTTTGCCGTCCCACCTGTTAACACTATGCCAGCAGCAATTTGTTCTTCTAATCCACTGACACGGATTTCATCATGTACCAATTCAAACAATTCTTGATAACGTGGCTCAATTACCTCTGCTAATGTATGTCTTGACATAGCTCTTGATGGCCTACCACCCACACTGTGTACTTCGATATTTTCTTCCATACTGACCATATCTTTTAAGGCACAAGCATGTTTAATTTTTATCTCTTCTGCATGACTAATTGGTGTACGGAATATCTTTGCTATATCACTGGTAATTTGGTTACCCGCAGCAGGGATAACAGCAGTATGTCTTATAGCCCCATCTGTGTAGATCACCATATCAATGGTACCGCCACCGATATCTACCACACACACACCTAATTCTTTTTCATCGTCCGTTAATACAGCATAACTAGAAGCCAAAGCCGAAAAAATCAGTTGGTCAGCCGTTAATTCACAGCGCTCAACACACTTGACCAAATTTTTAGCCATGTCGTCAGCACAGGTGATAATATGCGCTTGCGCTTCCATCCTAACACCTGACATACCGATAGGATTTTTAATGCCTTCTTGTACGTCGATAGTAAATTCTTGAGGTAATACATGTAACAGCCGACGTTCCGCAGCAATAGGTACAGAGCGTGCAGCGTGGATCACATTGTCTACATCTTCCTGGGTCACTTCCTGGTTATTAATCGGTACCATGCCACTTTCGTTTTGGCATTTAACATGGCGTCCCGAAATCGCCATAAACACTGAAGAAACGCTACAGTCTGCCATCAGTTACATTTCATGCACAGCACGTTTCACTGATTGCACCACAAGATTAAGGTCGTTTACTCCACCCTTATCCATACCTTTAGACGCATGACTACCTAAGCCCACAATGCTAATAGAGTTGTCGTTTAATAACTCACCCACTATGGCTTTAACATTACTGGTGCCTATATCTAAGCCAACAATTAGCTTTCTTTCTGTACCCTTAGACATATTTTCCAACTTTCAAACTCATCACACTCATCACACTCACGTTAATTTAATCGCTTATTATCTGGTTTTTATGTTACTTAAATTTATATATGCACATTTATACTATTTTCTTGGAGGGTTTCCAGCCTACGGCTAAGCCAGTATCATATCGCAAGTCAACATAATCCACTTGTCTGTTTTGTTGTGAAATAAGTGGTAATAAATCCACAAATCGCTGTAACCGATTAATAAATTTAGTCCGCCCTAAATTCAATTTAATGCCATTATTTAATGCCACATTCCAAGCAAAACGCTCGCTTAAAAACATTTCCACTATATACAAATTAGACGTTTCTAATAACGACTGCATATTACGGTAACCCTGCAGTGCTGTTTGTTCACTTCCACCCGGACCATATAAATTAGGCAGTCTTATTTTCAAACTCAGATCGGCACGGCTAATTTGTGCATCAAATACGTCACCATATTGATTAAGCAACATATCGTCGTTCCAAATAGCAAAAGGCTGTTGCTCAACTACAAAAATTTCTAAGCCACTAGGCCAACGTTTTCGAACTGATGCGCGATATACCCAAGCCATAGCCTCAACTGCTTGATGGGTTTGATTAACATCTAACTCAAAAAAACTCCCAGGTTGTGTTCTTTTTATCAACATTTTTATATTTTTATCATCGATAAAAGTGAGTTCACCTGAAACCACAATATTCTGCACTGGGGCTTGTTGCTCATCTTCAAGCCATTTATTAAGTTCGACTAAAGCAAAAACGAATAACCCCAACAAACTAATAAAAAACGTCAATCCCATACATAAATGAGGGTTTTTGTGAAGCATTTTCATAACAGGTAATTGGCTCATCAAGTCACCTCACAACATCAGCTGCTGCAAGCACAGACACAGACAACTCAGCAAAACTTAGCCCTGCCTTTTTAGCGGCCATTGGCAGTAAACTTTTTTCAGTCATACCTGGCACTGTGTTCGCTTCTAACAAATAAAAGCGACCTAGCTTATCTTGCATAAAATCTACACGCCCCCAACCTGAACCGGCCAATGCATCAAATGCTTCAAGCGCTAATTCACCCAGCATAGTTTCTAACGCATCGTTCAAGCCACTTGGGCAACTATATACTGTGCTATCCGCTTGATATTTTGCGGTATAATCATAAAAAACACGGGGAGTGGACATACTAATAGAGGGCAAAGCTTTGCCATTAAGTATGCTAACGGTATATTCAGAACCATGAATGAATTGCTCAATCAAGACCTTATCATCGTATTTAAACGCGTCTTGAATGGCTATTTCCAGTTGTAGCGCACTATTTACTTTCGCCATACCAATGCTAGACCCCTCATGAGCAGGTTTGACCATTACCTCACCCCCCAATTCAGCCATTATAGCCCCGCATGATCCCGCATCAAAGCTTCTTTTATCAGCTATTTTATAATTGGCTGTAGGCAGTCCTATACTCTGCCAAATCTGCTTACTACGAATTTTATCCATACTCAACGCAGACCCCAACACACCGCTCCCTGAATAAGGTAAATTTAGAAGCTGCAATGCCCCTTGAAGTGAACCATCCTCACCTCCTCGACCATGTAACATGATCAAGACACGCTCAAACTTTTCAACCAACAACTGCGTTAAAGGCTGTTCAGCAGGATCAAAAGCGTGGGCATCAATACCCATATCAAGCAACCCACACAATACGGCTTTTCCTGAATTCAGAGACACCTCTCTTTCAGCCGAGGCACCGCCAAACATTACGGCGACTTTTCCATAATCATTAGAGTTTGTGGATATTAACTGCTGCTCTCTCACGGCTGTAACCCTTTGTTTAATATTGTGGGTTCTAATTTACTTGTTTGTAAAAACTTGGCGATTTGCCCTATGTTGCCAGCACCTTGAGTCAAAACAACATCTTGATCGTTTAAGCTTTCAGATAGTAATTTAGGTAGTTCAGTAATATCCGACACATAAATGGGCTCGAGTTGACCTCGCTGACGAATAGAACGACACAACGAACGGCTATCCGCACCATCTATTGCGTCTTCACCTGCGGAATAGACCTCAAGTAACAGTAACACATCTACCTGCGACAGCACTTTGACAAAGTCTTCATACAAGTCTCGTGTTCGAGTAAAACGGTGAGGCTGATAGGCCATAACTAAACGCCTATTTGGCCAGTTATTCCTAGCTACGGCGATAGTGGCTGCAACTTCTGTAGGATGATGTCCGTAGTCATCTATCAAAATAGCTTGACCTTTTGACGTGGCATAGTCACCCAAAAACTCAAAGCGCCTGCCAATACCTGAAAATTCAGCCAACGCCTTGACTATATATGTATCTTGAAGTCCCTCATCACTTGCCACTGCAATAGCAGCCAAAGAATTTAGCACATTATGCTGCCCAGGAAGATTAACGGTGATGGCCAGTGATGGTAAGTTTTCACGTAACACATCAAAGGAACTTTTATTAAAGCCTAATTGAATATTTACGGCACGCACATCGGCTTGCTCAGACACACCATAGGTAAGGTATTTGCGGCCAATCCTTGGTAACAACTTTTGGATAACCGGATCATCAATACACAACACAGCTAAACCGTAGAAAGGCAAGTTATGCAAAAAATCAATATAGGTGTCCTGCATCTTCTGAAAATCACCCTGATAGGTTTCCATATGATCTGCTTCGATGTTTGTCACAACAGAGACCATAGGCTGCAGATGCACAAAAGATGCGTCGCTTTCATCAGCTTCGGCAATGAGATATTGACTATCACCTAATCTGGCATTGGTCCCGGCGCTATTTAACAGCCCCCCAATCACAAAAGTAGGATCGAGGTTAGCCTCAGCAAAAATAGTTGAAATCAAGCTAGTTGTAGTCGTTTTTCCGTGAGTCCCAGCAATAGCAATTCCATAGCGAAAGCGCATCAATTCAGCTAACATTTCTGCTCGGCGTATCACTGGAATACGTTTTTCAATAGCAGCGCTTATTTCAGGATTTATATTGTCAATTGCGCTCGACACTACCACCACGTTCGCTAGCGCTATATTACTAGCAAGATGGCCAAAATAAATAATCGCGCCTAAATTTTGTAATCTTTGGGTCATACCATTGGCTTGGCGATCAGATCCGGAAATATTGTAACCTTCATTGAGTAATACTTCTGCGATGCCGCCCATACCCGCACCACCAATACCCACAAAATGAATATGCTTAATCCTACGCATCTCAGGCACATGGTAATGGGCTGGGGTTTTTCTCGTCATTCTTCTCGCTCGCTTAATCGAATACAGTAATGTGCGACTGTCTTAGCTGCATCTAAACAGGCAACAGTCTTAGCGCGTTTTCCCATCTCTATAAGTGTATTTGGTGACTGCACATATTTTTCTAGCAAGGTGCATAACTTCTGAGCCGTTAGCTCACTTTGAGGTAACAACTCAGCTGCTTGTAACTCGACTAAAGTTTGCGCATTTTTTGTTTGATGATCGTCTACCGCATGGGGCAAGGGCACAAATATTGCCGGTACCCCCGCGGCAGAAACTTCAGCTACAGTTAAAGCACCTGCTCGGCAAATAACCAAGTCAGCCCAAGCATATGCTGCAGGAATATCATCAATAAACTCGGTGATTTGATACAAATTTTGTTCAATAGTTTGCTGGGTGTAGGCCTCTTGTACTTTTGCTAAATGCTCTGCACCGGTTTGATGACGTACATTTATCTGTTTAATATTAGCCAGCGACAAAGGCACCGTTTCATTTAACACTTGCGCGCCCAAGCTACCACCAACTACAAGCAGATTAAGAGGTAAATCAATGCTATTTTTTTCAGGAAGATTAGCAAACTCATTGCGTACAGGGTTGCCAACCCAAGAATATTTACAATTTTCGTTTAACTTTTGCTCTGGGAAAGTCTTATCAAACCCTGTAAGCACTTTATTTGCGATCCGCGACAACAGTTTATTTGTTACTCCGGGCACCGCATTTTGTTCATGTAATATCAAAGGTAATCGATTCAACCATGTGGCCACACCGCCCGGCCCACTTGCGAATCCTCCCATACCAATCACTACATGGGGTTTAAATTTTTTAATCACCTTGTGGGCTTGAATTATTGCTTTAATTATTTTAAAAGGTGCCAGAAACAAGGTGAATATGCCATTTTTACGTACACCTACTACGTCAATAAAACTGATTGGATAACCGGCTTGAGGGACTATTTGAGCTTCCATTCGACCAGCGGTCCCCAGCCAATGAATTTGCCAGTTTTGAGTAATCATTTCAGAAGCGACGGCTAAACCAGGAAAAACATGTCCACCCGTTCCGCCAGCCATGATCAGTAAGCGTTTAGTCATTGAGCCCCCCAACTGTAGCACTGGCAGAAGGTTCTATTTGTACTTCATCCACTACGTCCTCGATAACACTGGTGACTTCTTGCTTAGCTTTTCTGATTAAGGTTCTTTTTCTGCCTTTAAGCGCGCCTGATTTATTGATCGCTTGAATACCATCTACACGCATTTCAAAATCGATGCGCACTAAAATGGCTACCGCTACAGACATGATTATTAAACTTGAGCCACCGTAACTGAGTAAAGGAAAAGTTAATCCTTTAGTGGGTAAAATACCTGCACTGGCCCCCACATTGACAGCCGTTTGTAAGCTAAACCATATACCAATCGAATAAGCTAAATAGGCATCAAAAGGGCGTTCTTTACGTAATGCTAAATTCCCCATTACCATGGCTTTCATCACAATAACTAGCATGATAAGCAAGACCGTCGAAACCCCTGAGAAACCTAACTCTTCAGCTAAAATGGCCATTATAAAATCAGTATGAGCTTCAGGTAGGTATTCGAGTTTTTGTAAACTATTACCTAAACCTTGACCAAACACATCGCCACGGCCGTATGCCATCAATGATTGAGTCAGCTGATAACCGCTACCAAAGGGGTCGGCCCATGGATCTAGGAAAGAAGTGATACGCCGGACTCTATATTCTTCAAAAACGATGAGCAACACCACTGCCAAAGTACCAGCAATGGCCAAGCTGAAAAACTGCCAAAGTTTAGCCCCTGCCAAAAACAGCAGGCCAATAGTAGTAAACAACATGACCACTACGGTACCAAGGTCTGGTTGTAGTAGAAGTAATAAAGCGAGGGCAAAAAACACCACTAAAGGTTTGATAAATCCTTTTATATTATCCGTTACTTCCTCGTGCCGGCGCACTAGATATCCGGCTAAGTAACAAAAGAAAAACAACTTAGCCGGTTCTGCAGCTTGAATAGTGATTGGCCCAACGACCAACCAGCGTGTGCTACCATTAACGCTTCGACCTATTGCTAATACAGCAAGCAATAAGACCACCGCCAAGAGCAATAACCAAACATTACTCATGCGCCACCAACGCATGGGTATTTGCATAACAACCATGGCTGAAATCATTGCCAAAACAACATAAATAGCATGGCGAATAGCAAAGTGAAACGGATTACCATACAGTCTATCCGCAACCGGCATTGAAGCTGAAGTCACTACTACCAATCCTATTGATAATAAAGCAATCGCCAAAAGTATTAGTGAATAGTCATATTGCTGAATTTCAGCTTTAATAGGGGGTTGTGTTTCATCATGCTTAGACATAAATATTTGTCTAAGCGAGCTAACTTTATTTTCAGTGATTGTGCTCATGCTGCTAGCGCCTGCACAGCTTGAGCAAAAACATCGCCCCGCTGTTGATAATTAGTAAACATATCTAAACTGGCGCAAGCTGGTGAGAGCATCACAATATCACCTGGTTCGCTGTGTTTAGCTGCCACCAGAACGGCATCTTGGATGGTCTGTACTTTTACATTATTTGGGTGCAAACTCGCAATTTTATCACCGTCCTTTCCAAGAGTTATCAGCAAACCAACAGATTGAGTAAAACACTCGGCCATTATAGAAAAGTCAGCCCCTTTTCCTTCACCACCTGCAATCAGTATCAACTTGCCTGTAAGATTACTTACCAGACCATTAATAGCAGCCAAAGTCGCCCCAACATTGGTCGCTTTAGAATCATTGATCCAGCGCACACTATTAAACATAGATACGGTTTGGCACCTATGAGGTAAACCGCCAAATTGTTGAGCGCCTTGTCGTATACTCTTATCGTCTATGCCGAATACAGAAGCCAAAGCAGCAGCAGCTTGAATGTTTAACATGTTATGGGCGCCTACCAATAAACAATCCTTGCTGCTTAGGTAAGTGTTGCCGTTAAACAAAATGCAGGCTTCGTCATTATTCCAAGAAAACCCTTCTCTACTTTCAGACAATCCATAACTTAAGCTCGCCTTTGTATTTATCGGGCAAGACAAATCATCATCTCTATTACACACAATAAATTTGGAGTGTTTATATATGCTGAGTTTAATTTGCTGATAATTCACCAAGTCACTATGGCGGTCTAAGTGATCCTCAGTAATATTTAATACCGTCGCCACTATTGGTATTAAAGAATAGGTAGTTTCTAGTTGAAAGCTCGACAATTCGAGCACAATGACATCGGCCGATTGATTCAATAAATCCAACGCGGGCACACCAATATTCCCGCCCATCAATACCTTTTTACCTGCAGCTTTGCACATATCAGCCACTAGGTGGGTAACAGTCGATTTACCATTTGAGCCAGTAATAGCTATTACAGGACAGGTATTAAACTGTGCAAATAACTCAATATCCCCTATGACACGCACACCCGATTCAATAGCTTGTTGAATTGCAGGGGTATTTAGGTCAACTCCTGGGCTCAGCACTATTAAGTCAGCTTGACATAACTTGCGTGTATCAAACACGCCTAAAAACAGGGGGACTTCTAAACTAAGTGTTAATTCACTGCGGCTATCCATGGCAATCACATTGGCACTTTTAGTTAATAAAAACCGTACGCAAGATAAGCCCGTAAGACCCATACCCACTACAACGATATTTTTATTAGCTAAGGTAAATTTTTTCACTTTTTATTTATTCTTCCTTTAACGCAATTTCAAGGTCGCTAATCCCACCAGCACTAACATCAAAGAAATAATCCAAAAACGCACAATAACGCGCGGTTCGGGCCAACCTTTTAATTCATAGTGATGATGTATTGGTGCCATTCTAAAAATACGTTTACCACGTAATTTAAATGACCCGACTTGCAAAATAACGGACAACGTTTCGACCACAAAAATACCGCCCATAATAAACAAAACGATTTCTTGGCGAACTAACACCGCGAGTACACCCAATGTTCCACCTAATGCCAAAGAGCCAACATCGCCCATAAATACTTGAGCCGGATAAGTGTTAAACCACAAAAATCCTAAACCAGCGCCGACTATAGCAGTGCACACAATGACTAACTCACTGGTAAGTGGCAGATAAGGTATATGTAAATAAGTAGAGAAATTGATGTTGCCTGTCACATAAGCAAATATGGCAAAAGCGCCTGCAACTAAAACAACGGGGACAATTGCAAGCCCATCTAAACCGTCAGTCAAGTTCACTGCGTTACTTGTGCCAACAATGACAAAGTATGTCACCACCATAAATAACATGCCCATTTGCGGCATAACGTCTTTAAAAAATGGGACTAACAAAGCTGTTTCAGCTGGATTTTGTTGACTAGAATATAAATAAAACGCGACAGCAAGGGCAATCACAGACTGCCAAAGATACTTCCAGCGAGCGATTAAACCTTTGGCGTCTTTACGAATAACTTTACGGTAATCATCAACAAAGCCAATCGCCCCAAAACTCACCAAAACAAACAAGGTGACCCACACATACCTATTGCTCAAATCTGCCCACAACAGAACGCTCAACAGAATAGCCGCCAAAATCAACAGCCCCCCCATTGTGGGAGTACCTGATTTCGCCAAATGGGATTCTGGACCATCATCCCGTATAGTTTGGCCAATTTGCATGCGCTGCAACCAACGGATCATTTTAGGCCCAATAATCACAGCAATAAACAATGCGGTTAGGGTACTTAAGATAGCGCGCAAGGTTAAATACGAAAATACTCGAAAGCTCGTATCAAATTGCTGTATCCAATCGGCTAGCCAAATCAGCATGCAATTTGCTCCCTAAACCGTTCAAGCTTTCCCAATGGGGAGTCCTCCAGCGCTTTAACAACTAATTCCATTCTTGCACTACGAGAACCTTTAACCAAAATACTGACATCATGTTTTTCTGGTAATATTTGTTGGTTGATAAATTCAACCATCTGCACTAAACAACTAAAATGGCGCCCCTTATCAGTGAACACCGCGCTCGCACTTTGACTTAACACACCCAAGGTATAAAGATGATCTATACCTTTTTGCTTGGCATATTCACCTACCTGTTCATGGTAATAGCGCGCTTTTTCACCCAATTCTGCCATATCGCCAAGTACCAGTATTTTTCTTCCCGCAAAGCTAGACAATAACTCGATTGCAGCATTCACTGAGCCTACATTTGCATTGTAGGTGTCATCCAAAATTTTCACTTGATTAGTCAGTTGTTTGACGTGCAAACGTCCCGCAACATGAGGCATAGACATCAAACCATTGCGAACATCGTCTAAAGTCGCTCCCACGTGCAAAGCCAACGCAGCAGAAACCAAAGCATTACTTACATTATGTTGACCTGGCAAAGATAGACTAATAGCTGCACGCCCTATCGGCGTGACTAATTCAAATTGGGCACAGCCGTTCATACCAAGAATAATATCTTGTGCATACACATCTGCTTGTTTTTTAGCAGAGAAGGTTTGCACGTTATTGTGCTTCAGTTTATTTATCCAATAATCAGTAAACTGACTATCTGCATTGACTACCGCTAAACCTTTGTTCTTAGATAAACCTTTAAATATTTCACTTTTTGCTCGTGCTACCCCGAGCAAATTCCCAAAACCTTCTAAGTGAGCAGCGGCGGCATTCACAATAGTGGCTACATCAGGCTTAACCAAATTAGTGGTATAGGCAATTTCACCTAAATGATTGGCACCCATCTCAATTACCGCAAACTCATGTTGTTGCTCTAATCTAAGCAACGTCATTGGCACACCTAAGTCATTATTAAAATTACCTTTAGTTGCCAGCACTTTGCCACGACGAGATAAGATGGCAGCAACCATTTCCTTAACCGTTGTTTTACCGCTACTACCAGTAATACCGACTGTTTTGGGAGCAACTTTTGCCTTTACCGCCGCCCCCAACAAACCCAATGCCTGCGTGGTATCTTCAACCAAAACATAAGGAAGCTGGGTTTCAACTTTACGTGATAGTATCAACGCAATCGCACCTTTTTCTTCAGCTTGTTGCACAAACTTATGCCCATCAAAATTTGGGCCTTCTAGTGCCAAAAACAAATCAGTAGGTAAAATACTTCTGGTATCGGTGCTGACACCTTCGATTATCACATCCTGCTTTTGCTGAGCTATTAATTGCCCATTAACCTGTTCTGCCACCCAAGATAGTGAAACCGGGATCATACTGTTTTCCCCTCTTGAAAAAGTGCAACAAACTGACGTTCATCATATACCAGTGTTTGATTACCTATAATTTGATAATTTTCATGGCCTTTACCCGCGACTAAAATAATGTCCCCCGCAGAAGCCTGCTTTGCAGCCGCCTTGATCGCAGTTTTACGGTCATGTTCTACGGAAACCTTTTCTGGATTTATACAGCCTTCTAAGATGTCTTGAATAATGTCTTTAGGGTTTTCACTGCGCACATTGTCATCAGTTAAGATGACTTGGTCGGACAACCTTTCAGCAATTTCGCCCATCAAAGAACGTTTACCTGCATCACGATCGCCACCACAACCAAATACACAGAATAATTTTCCATGACAATGTTGTTTTGCAGCTAACAAAGCTTTTTCGAGGGCATCTGGCGTGTGGGCATAATCCACGACTATTGTTGCATGGTTTTGACGGCTATGAAGCTCCATTCTTCCGGCAACAGGTTTAAGCTTCTGTACGATATAAGCAATCTGTTTTAGGCTTTTACCCAGACATAATTGACTGCAGATAGCAGCTAAAACATTAGCTACGTTAAATTCAGCTAATAGCAATAATCGTAGTTCACATTCCCCCCAAGAGGATTGTATGGATAAAGCTATTCCATCCGCGTTATAGCGTATATTATTTGCCACACAGTATTGATACTCGACGGGCATCTCAGAGGCACTAATATTCTGCCCATAAAGTACAACAGAGGTTGTCTTGGGTATATTTACCAACCAGTTTTTATGCTCAGGATCATTGACATTTATTATTGCGTAAGCCAATTCGGGCTGGGACAACAAAAGCCTTTTCGCCAACCCGTATTCGGTCATTGACCTATGGTAGTCAAGATGATCACGGCTTAGATTGGTAAAAATCGCAATGTCGGTTTTAACAGCTTTGATACGATTTTGTACTAATGCATGTGACGACGCTTCCAGTGCAACTTGAAATGCACCTTCGTCAACAAATTTAGCCAATAAACGTTGCATACTGATAGCATCTGGCGTGGTGTTAACGCTGTTTTGTAAAGCTTGTGTGTTACCAGTCGGTGAATACATGCCTGTACCTAACGTGCCGATAGAAGCTGCTCTTTCCCCCATCAAATGGGCTAACTGGCTAGTTAACTGCACGGTAGAAGTTTTACCATTTGTACCAGTGACTGCGATTACAGACATTGAATCAGCTGGAAACTGATAAAAACACCCAGCTAATTCTGAAAGCTTTTCCGATAGTTGATAAAAATGAATAATGACACTTTGTTCACGCATTTCTAGATGACCATGACTCGCCATGTCGTCACATTGCGCTACGATCACTTTAGCACCTAAGCTGACCGCTTGAGGAATAAAGTCACGGCCATCCAATGCGTGTCCATCAATAGCAATAAATGCTTTATGAATTGCTACATCTCTGCTATCTAAGACTAAATCGCTGATCATAATATCTGGTGCATCAATGCTGAAATTAGCCAACAACTGCTTAATGCTTTGTTCAAACGCCTGAGGAAATTGTTTATTTATACTTACCATATCAGCCTGCATTTAGAGTCTCCAGATTAGTTTCAACAGGAGTTACGGCTAATGACGACACTGTTTTATCATCCGGTGGTACGTTCAACATCTGTAAACTGGCGGCCATAATCTTGGCAAATACCGGGGCTGCAGTTAGCCCTGCATAATAGAGTTCACCTTTAGGCTCATTAATTAAAATGACCACCGCCAACCGAGGATCTGAAACAGGTGCAACGCCTGCAAAGATGTTCACATATTCATCACCGTAACCATTGACATTTGCCTTACGACTGGTGCCGGTTTTACCTGCTACACGATACCCTGGCACACTGGCCTTTTCTGCAGAGCCACCCTCTTGCAATACACTTTCCATCATGTGTAATACTTGTTTCGTAGAATGCTCACTAAGAACTCTTTCGCTCGCAACAGGCGCATCAGGTTTTACGATGCTAAGTGGACGTTTGACGCCGCCATCACCTAAAATGCTATACATTTTCGCAAGCTGCAAAGCTGTAACTGATATACCGTAACCGAAAGAGAGAGTAGATAATTCGAAGTCAGACCAACGGTTTCTATTATTAAAAATACCGCTGCTTTCCCCAAGTAAATTGGCGCCACTATCGCTCATTAAGCCAATGTTGTAGTACATATCTAGCAAAAATTCTTTAGGTACCGACAGAGCCAATTTTGAGGTCCCCATATTGCTGGACTTTCGAATAACTTCGGTCAAATCAATTTCACCATAATTTCTAGGATCTCTGACAATGTTACCACCTAGATGCATCCACCCAGGTGAGGTATCAATCAAAGAATCTGCTTGTGCAGTTCCAAATTCTAATGCGCTCAATACTGCCAGAGGCTTAACTGATGAACCGGGTTCGTATGCATCGGTCACTGCGCGATTACGAATTCTGTGTGCAGACACTCCCGTTCTGTTATTCGGGTTATAAGAAGGACTATTAACTAGGGCAAGAATTTCACCCGTTTTAACCGCCACGACCACAGCCGAGCCAGATGTCGCGTTGTAATATTGAACCGCCTGTTTTAATTCTTTATATGCTAAAGCTTGAATACGTTGATCAATGGTTAATTGAATATTTTGCGGCTTTTCACCTTTTTCAGATGCAATTAGCTCGACCATTCGGCCTTTTGCATCACTGCGAATTTTGCGTGAGCCTTGGGCACCTGCCAACCATTTATTGTATAACTTTTCGACTCCTTCTATGCCGGCATCATCAACATTAGTAAAACCAACTACGTGTGCTGATACTTCGCCACTTGGGTAATAACGTCTTGATTCATCACGTAAATATATTCCAGCTATCTTGAGTTTTTCAACATATTCAGCCATTGCAGGGGAAACTTGACGCTGCAGGTACACAAAACGCTTTTCTGAATGTCTAACTTTTTCTTTTAGCTCATCTATATTTTGCCCTAATACTTCAGCCAACGCCTGCCAACGCTTATTATTCTGATTCTGCTTAGCCATCAAATCGAAACCAGGTTCTTCCTTAGCTTTTTCCTCAGTTTCTTGTGTTGATTGTGCAATTGCTTTGGGATCGGCCCAGATTGCTCGAACTGGCACGCTGACCGCCAACTGCTGACCATTTCGGTCAACAATCAAACCTCTATGCAAAGGATTAACACGGGTTCGTAAAGTGCGATTATCACCACGTTGTATTAATAAATCTGGTGAGACAACTTGTATATACGCTGCACGAATACTCAAACCAACAAACACCAATACAATCACTGCAACCACGACAATAAAACGCCAATGTAATAGACTTGGCGCACTATTCACTTTTGCTTGATTGGTTCTGCTTTTGTTTGTTGAATGAGTGCTGCCTCGGTTCATTTTATCCTCACTACCACTTCTTCACTGGGTAAGGAACGATGCATGTTGAGCTGACTTGTAACCAGCGCCTCAATTCGGTTATGTTCAGTTAGAGCACTTTGCTCAAGCACTAAATTACGCCACTCCACATCTAGCTGATCTTTCTCTTGCATCAAGCGTTCGATGGCTATGGACATTTGTCTGTTATGGTGCGCACTGAGTATCACTAACCCCGCGCTAACTAAGAGTGCTAGAAACAACAAAACCCGCACTGGATGGCGGGTTAAATCAGCAGCTATAAAACTGAATAGATTAAAGTTCGTATTGGGGGCACTCATAACTTTTCGGCCACCCTTAACACCGAACTTCGCGCTCGAACATTTCGTTTTAATTCATCAGCCGATGGTTTAATTGCTTTGCCTATAGGTTTCATCGCTTTCGCTGCATCTATTTTTGACTGCATAATAGGCATGCCATGAGGTACATTCAAACCGCGACTTTGCTCGCGTATAAAACGTTTTACCAAGCGGTCTTCCAAAGAATGAAAACTGATAACTGTTAAACGTCCTTGTGGTGCTAAAGTAGACAAAGCCGCTTTTAGGCCAGTTTTGATTTCGTCCAACTCGCTGTTGACATAGATACGTATTGCTTGGAAGCTTCGGGTAGCAGGATGCTTGTGTTTGTCTTTCACCGGCACAGCCAAATCAATAATCTGAGCCAATTGCGCAGTATCGGTGATAGGCGCAATTTGACGTGCATTCACAATACCGTGAGCAATACGTTTACCAAACTTTTCTTCACCAAACTCTTTAATCACTTGGGTGATATCTTGCTCTTCAGCAACAGCTAACCAATCTGCAGCACTTATACCTCTGGTAATGTCCATTCGCATATCTAGAGGGCCATTACGCATAAAACTAAATCCGCGTTCAGCATCATCTAGCTGGGGTGAAGACACACCGAGATCCATTAAGATGCCGTCAATTTTACCAATTAAACCCAGCTCTTCGGCTACGGCTTGTAATTCAGAAAATGGCCGATGATGAATAGAAAAACGCAAGTCGCCTGCTAAGGATTTTGCCGCGTCAATGGCACTAAGATCCCGATCGATAGCAATTAGCTGCCCCCTAGGTGATAAGGCTTTTAATATTTGACTAGAGTGACCGCCGCGTCCAAACGTGGCATCCATGTAGATACCATCAGGCTTAATAGCTAAGCCGTCGATAGACTCCTGCAGTAACACAGACAGATGTGAAAAATCGTTTTCCATTAAAGTGAGAAATCCTGAAGTCGCTCAGTCAATTCAAAGTTAGCTTCTTGTTCAGTGGCTATATCTAAATTGATTTGTTGCTGCCATACTTCCACATCCCAGATTTCAAACTTATTGAATTGGCCCACTAACATAATCTGTTTATCCAACTTGGCATGCTGACGCAAAGGTGCGCCTAATAAAAACCGCCCATTTTTATCCATATCTCCTTCACTGGCATACCCCAACAATAATCGCTGCATTCTACGTTCGTGTTGATTCATACTCGAGAGACGGCTTAATTTAAGTTCAATTTCTTCCCATTCGGGAAGCGGGTAAAGCAGCAAACAAGGTTGTTGCGTGTCGATAGTACACACCAGTTGTCCCTGACAATCATCAAGCAAAGACTGCCTATACCTTGTTGGTATAGTCACCCGACCTTTAACATCTAGGTTGATTGCATTAGCGCCGCGGAACATAATTCCCCTAACCTTTTTTATTTTTATCTATCGAAAATTAACTAGTAAACACAACACTTCACAAAATCTGCTCTTATTTTTTTATGCTATTTTGGGATTATCTAACCCGTCAGATCCACTTTATGCCACTTTTACCCACAAGTGACAGTTTAGGTACCACCTGTCGTTCATGTCAAGGACTAAAAGTTGCAATTTGATCGGTTTGTCAGGGTTGTCATCACTGGTTTTATAGAAGTGTTTGAATTAGCGGTAAAAACCAGCAGGTTAGCGCAACTTGATAACAGCAGAAATAATAGGCTTACCGTTTTTTAATAGGAGGTCGTATGGGTTTAGAAGGGCAATGAATACAAACAAACATAGCATGGAAAATTGGTTATGTTCTCTGCATAAAAATATTATACTCGCCACACATTGTTAAGAGGATGTTATCTAATCATTAAACATCTGAAATAATTAAAATTATTGTCTATCTACCCAAAGGAATATCACATGCCGCTAGCAAACTGCATTTTGTCTATCGACCAAGGTACCACCTCTAGCAGAGCCATCGTTTTTGCCCCAGATTCGAGTATTGTTGCTTCAGCCCAGCAAGAATTTCCCCAACATTATCCCAATGATGGATGGGTGGAACATGATCCAGAAGATATTTGGACCACAACCGTCAATGTATGTGAGCAGGCGATTGCCCAAGCCACAAAAAAAGGAGCCGTTGTTGTCGCTATAGGTGTCACTAACCAAAGAGAAACCACTTTGGTATGGGATAAAAAGACCGGCAAGCCCATTTACAATGCCATTGTATGGCAGGACAGACGCACGGCTTCGCAATGCAGAGAACTACAAAATGCTGGCTATTTACCAGCGGTTCAAGAACGTACAGGTTTATTGCTCGACCCTTATTTTTCAGCTTCAAAAGTCGCTTGGATATTGGATAATGTTGATGGTGCAAGGCAAAAGGCCAACGCCAACGAGTTGGCTTTTGGCACAGTAGACAGTTTTCTTATTTGGCGCTTAACAGGTGGAAAAATCCATGCCACTGATGTTACTAATGCCAGTCGCACCAATTTATTCAATATCCATAACTTGTGTTGGGATGATACGTTGCTCGACATTTTTGATGTGCCCAAATTGATGTTACCCGAAGTGAAGGAATGCGCTGATGATTTTGGGCACACTACAGAAGGACTATTTAGTTATTCGATTCCAATCGCAGGAGTAGCCGGTGACCAACAAGCAGCCAGTATTGGCCAATGTTGTTTTCATCAGGGCGACATCAAAAGTACCTATGGCACAGGTTGTTTTGTGTTGTTAAATACCGGCGAAAAAGCGCATGTATCCAAAAACAAACTACTCACCACTGTGGCTTACACTATTAAAGGTCAAACTCACTATGCATCAGAGGGCTCAATATTTATTGCCGGTGCAGCCGTACAATGGCTCAGAGATGGCTTAAAAATTATTGAAAGTGCATCTGAAACAGAAGCCATGGCCAAAAGTATCCCCGATGATCATGGCGTATTCTTGGTACCCGCTTTTGCAGGGTTAGGCACCCCCTACTGGGCACCTGATGCCAGAGGTGCCATCTTTGGTTTAACCCGTGCCACGAGCAGTGCACACCTAGCCCGAGCGGCACTTGAGTCAGTATGTTTGCAAACCTCGGATTTACTTAAAGCCATGAGTGAAGATGGCGTCAGCCCACAAAAATTAAGAGTCGATGGCGGCATGGTAGCCAATAGCTGGGTTTGTCAGTTTTTGGCCGGTGTACTCAATGTAACAGTAGAACGCCCTAAAGTTATGGAAACCACAGCATTAGGCGCGGCTTATTTAGCCGGTTTACAAGTGGGAATTTACCAATCGACCGACGAGTTGGCGAGCATGAACCAAATCGATAGCCGCTTTAAACCAAGTATGGATGCTACAAAACGTGAAAAGTTGCTGAAAGGCTGGTCAAGTGCCATTCAAAGCACCTTAGGGTTTAAAGCATGATAGACCATTCGACCTTTGGCAATATGCCAGATGGTACAATTGTTGAACAGTTTTGCTTAACCAATAACCATAGTGTCAGTATCGAGATCCTCAACCTTGGTGGGATTATTCGCCGCTGGTTGATACCCAAAAATAAAATTGAACACACCGATATTGTTTTAGGCTTTGATACAGTGGGTGACTACTTGTCTGACGACAGCTATGCAGGCGCGTTAGTAGGCAGGTATGCAAACCGTATTAACAAAGGAAAATTTAGCTTAGCAGGTACCAACCATCAAACAGATATCAATCAAAATGAAAATTGTTTACATGGTGGTAGCCAAGGATTCAATAGCAAAGTGTGGCAAAGCACAGTGTTATCTAGCGGCGATAACCCATCCATTATGTTGGAGCTAACCAGCCCTGATGGCGATCAAGGTTTTCCTAGCAAATTAATAGCTAAGGTAGTTTATACCTTAACTGAGCATAATCGTCTAAAAATAGAATACTTTGCCACGGGTGAACAAAATACGGTATATAATCCTACCAATCACAGTTATTTTAATTTGTTAGGCCATAACAGCGGCTCAGTCAAATCCCATCAAGTTCAAATATTAGCCAGTCACTATACGCCAACAGACAACCAGGCCATCCCTACTGGTGAGATTACTGAGGTGGATAATACCCCTTTTGATTTTAGGTCGCTGACCACGATCGGACAGGCTCTAAATTCAGATCATCAACAAATTGAATATGGCAATGGTTTAGATCACAACTTATGCTTGGACTTATTCACTTCAAAAGCCAAAACGGTTACCTATGCAGGAAAAGCATTAGTCAAAGGGTCCGGGATCGAGCTCAAGATCTACACTACTATGCCTGGTATTCAAATCTTCACAGCCAATCATTTCTCAAATAAAGCTGGAAAAGAAGGCGCGAGTTACCAAGCTAATCAAGGGGTGTGTTTTGAAACCCAATTTTACCCAGACACGCCTAACCAACTGAGCTTCCCCAGCGCTATATTAGAAGCAGGTAAAGAGTTTTATTCTGTGACTGAATATGAAGTGTTATATAAAGAACATTCACTTTAGATGTTTTTTGTCTGTTACTAATAATGCAAAAAGCCCGTTACAATAAATTTGTAACGGGCTTTCGTATCACACTAATCTAGGTTTCTTTTTAGAGGGTTAGTTCGCTTTTGGTGTTGCTTCTGCAGCCACTTCCCCAGAGGGCTCTTCTGGTTGCAGTTGTAAAGCTCTGACAGGGTTTTCACCGCTTTGAGTAAGCTGAACTAAACGGTTCAATTGTCCAAGAGACAACATTACCGCATATATTGCACCTAAATAACCGAGTTTATGTAAATTATCGATGGTGGCAGCATCTAAGGCTTGTAACCGCTTTTCGCTGATAGTTTGCATACCGTTGATGTTACGTTGTTGGCCGTCAACATATTGCGCACGGATAACAATTGATTCAAATAAATCCAATTCTTCAACTTTCTTAACAAATTCCCGTGTAGCCATTTCGCTGTTAGCTAATTCTGATAGTAATTTTTGACGATTATCTAAGAAAGGGCTAGGTGCGTCTTCTGTGAAAAGTGGCTCACCCTCTTGACCAACTAAATCAGAGCTTTCATCGATAAACACACCTAACTTGTCACCATCTGGGCGCACATCAAAAGGGTAACGTTGAATATTAAGGGGCACAACATGACCAGACCATTTTCCGCCTTGCATAAACAAATTAACACTTTGCTCAATACCTAACATCGCAACACTGTGGGTAGTGTCGCTTTTAGGATCTTTGATGAAGATGATTGGCATACAACTGGCAATTTGAGCGTATTCACGGATTGATGCAGCTGCTAAATGTGTATCTTTAGTATGGGCATAATCACCGTTAAGTTTTACATGTAAGTCTTTATGTTTATTTTTATCTAGGGGGATATAATTCATAGTCATTAAAATGTTCTCTAATTATTTTTGATAAGGCGGTTTATAAGCCGTCCAGATCTCATTTGTGTGCGATTTAATTTGGGGATCATTATAACTTTTACAAGCTATAAAAAACAGAAATGTAATTTATTTGTAACTATTTAGTTTTAGTCTCATGTTTTGCTGTCGTAAAAATAAGACTCTGATTATTGTGAGAAAGGCTAGTTTTGTGCACAAAAAGCAAATGCCAAGAAAATCAGACATTGAAATGCTTTGTAAAAAAACACAAATCATTATTAAGAATGACTGTATAGAGACAAGTTATTGGCCTCGGTTTTGTTTAAACAGTCGCATATCTATATCATCAAAAATAGCTAACAAACATCAGCTCACTGCCTCAATATATTCTTGTAACTTAGCATCCGCCTCGTCACCAAACAATATCTCACAGGCTTCTTTCAAGCCAGGAGCAGATAGGATGTCTTGTTGTCTGACGACTAATGATATCTTCGAGCGGCGACGTAAAAAGTCCTCTAATTTAGTCACCATTTCGCGCTCTGCAGCATGCTCAATTTCTACCCGCAAGTATTCTGACGTTTCGATTAACAATTCAGCTTTTTCTGGGCTTTCACGGATTTTTTCTAACATATTAATAGCGTTACGCCCGTACCTTCGCCAGAATCTTTTAGTCAAAGGCTCTGAGGAGGTGGCAGGCGTTAATGCATCAAAGTCCATAAGCTCAGCACGATGAAAAAACTCGTCTCGCACCGTATCATCTGGCTCACCGTACCATTTGTAATTTGCATAAGGCAGGGTAATGCCCAGTTCTTTAACCAAACCAGCGACCTCGTCGCCAACGTTGATACAATCAGTAAGTTTTCCGCCAAAGATGGATAGATATTTGTCAACTTTATTGGTATCGACAGCATGTTTACGGGACAATTGCACCCAGTCTGCAACCCCCCCTTTATCTTTTATAGCAAGAGGACGCACCCCACAGCGTTCGGCGATGATATCGGCTTGCGTCAATGGTTTGGGTAAATCTAAAAGTTTATTCACATTATCTAAAACAAATTGCCGGTCTTCGTCTGTCACAGTTGCATGAGGATCTTCGACTTGAGTATCAGTTGTGCCAATGCAGGTTTTGGGACCCATAGGGATCACAAAAAATAAACGCCCATCATCAGCAAAAAAAGTGAGGACTTTATTGCTATCAGTGATTTTATCAACAATCAGGTGTATGCCTTTTGAAAATAAATGATGATGCTCCGTTGTCTGCTGATTCACTTGATTCATAGGATCAACAAAAGGGCCTGCTGAGTTGATAATCACCTTAGAGCGAATTTCGAATGCCTCACCACTGATCACATCTTTGGCTTGGGTTTTCCATTGTCCATCGATTTTTTCAGAGCCATTTGCTTGTACATAATTAGCGGCAATACAACCATAGCTCATACTCGAGCGAATAAAATTAAACACAAAGCGTGCATCGTTATCGTGTAAAAATGCATCCGAGTATTCAAAGCCACCATTGAGATTTTCAGTGTTCACCACATTTTCAAGTGTCTTAATTTTAGCGGCGGATAAATACTGCGGGCTTTGAGTGAAAAAACGTCCCATCAACCAATAAACAAGCGTACCCATAAACACAAATAAGGATGGGAAACGAAAACCTTTTTGAATACTAGTAAAGAAACGAATTTCTTTTACAGTAGATGGATAACTGCGCATCAGATGATTGCGGCTTTTGCACAATTTATTGACTAGTCCATATTCATGACTTTCTAAATATTTTATCCCGCCCCAAGCCAGATTGGACGAGTTAGAACTAGTAAAGCCAGCAAAATCACCTTTATCAATCAAGGCGACTTTTGCTCCTTTTGCTGCCAGTGCCGCTGCGGATACCGCCCCATTAATGCCACCTCCGATGATCAATACATCGAAGATTTTTTCTGGCAATTTTTGAATATTAGTCTTTCTAAGATTATGCACACTGTTTCCGTTTATTTTACGATTCTTGAATTAATCCGTCGTCGCTACCCCACGCAAGTTCAGCATTTTGTTTATAGAATACTTTGTTAATTAACAACGCCATGCTCACACAAGAAATCAGGGTGATAAACATCAAATGGATATAGTGCAAACCAAAGGGAGCATGGAAAGGTGAAAATTCGAATGATAAGAAACCGTATAAAAACACTCCAAAGATGACTGCAACAATACCCGCATTGGCATGTACGTTTCTAAACACTAAACCGACTATAAATATTGATAAAATCGGCATGCTGAATAAACCCCAAAGCTGTTGCAATAGATTAATGATGCTGTCTGCTTGCGCATAAACAGGCACCAACAATAAGGCGATCACCGTTAAGCTTACTGTGATCCAAGCACTTAACTTGGACACATTTTTTGGGTGGCCAATGTAGGGTTCGTGAAGGTCACAGACATACAGCGCCGTGGCCGAATTCAAATTACTGTTAAAAGTCGATAATACTGCTGCTGCCATTGCGGCAGCAAATATGCCAGACATCCAAGTAGGTAGAAGATCACCCACTATTTTTCCGTATGCAGCATCGCCAATATCGCCGTATAACTGAAAGGAAACAATACCTGGAATAACCACAATAGCAGGTACAATAAGAAGACGTATTCCAACCGCTGCAAACACACCCTTTTGAGCTTCTTTTAAAGAAGGCGCTGCCATAGCGCGCTGGGTGATAACCTGATTGGTTCCCCAGTAAAACATTTGAATAAATATCATACCTGTTAATAAGGTGTGCCAAGGAATAGGTGATTCGTTGTCACCAATCAAGGTAAGTCTGTCAGCTGGAATGCTAGAAAAGTCATAATCAATGGCATTAAGTGCCAAAAACACTATGGCGATTGCCATCGTTAATAACAACACACCTGAATAGGTATCTGACACAGCAACCGCCCGCAAACCACCAAAAATTGCATACATCGCACCTAAAGTGGCAAACGCCACAGCTATGTACATTAACGGTATATCCAAATCAAACATGGTTTTCATAAACAAAGAGCCAGAATAAATGACCGCAGGGCAAAATATCAAAGCGCTACTCAAGAAAAACAGCGCACCGATCACAGCACGGATATTTTTATTTTGATAACGTTTTTCTAATAATTCTGTGGTAGTAGTGCATTGATACTTATAATACAAGGGCAAAAACACCTTGGCTAAAATCATCAACCCTACTAAAGCAGCAAACTCCCACCAGGCAAGTAACGCCATTTGTGTACCATTTGTGCCAACCAATTGATCGGTACTTAAATTAGTCAAGGTTATTGAGCCGGCTATGAAATACCATTTCAAGCCACCACCTGCCAGAAATAACTCCTTATTTTGCTGACCTTCGGTCGCATTTTGTAAACGACCTTTACCCTTGCACTGTATGTAGGTTAATAAACCAATAAGTGCGGTAACAACTGCAAATATCGACACTTGGATCATGGTTTCTGACATATTATGGCTCCTCGGCCAGTTTGCCTTTTGTAGGAAAAGCAAATTTATTATTTTAATGTATTATGCTGTTTTTTTTCTCTAAAAAGCCAAGGTGACACTTACGGTTTAACCAGCAGCCCGATCTTTCGCCACTTCAATTTTCAGTTGCGCCACCTTAGGTAAGTCAATGCGACTATTTTGTTTTTGTATAATTGAGTTGAGTTGATAAATTGAAATTAATAGCGCGTGAATTTGCACCAGATAGCCCTGTTGGTTTAAGCCATGTAACTGTTCTGCAGATAATGTATTAATCTTATCTTCATCAATCGTTATCAGCCCAGTAATGCTTTGGTTTGTTCCGTCCTGATACTGCACGACCAAATCGATGCTTTTTAACAACCCCATTTGTTCGAGCTCTTTGCCAAACTGGAAGGTATGTATATCATTTTGAATATCAGCTTCGAGTAATACTTTTGCGCGGCTAAGATGCATAGACGCTTTGCCATTTCCTTCAAATAATAATTCGCCATGTTCCTTAGAGAAAACCTGATTTTTTTCATCAATACCTATGGTGTAATTTTTTTCATCCGATTTAGAGCGCATCAAAAAGAAGGGGAAGGTTTTTATGGCAGTGGGCTGATAGGTCGATTGCCATTGTCCGTCCTTTACAAACATATTTTGTTGACTTTCGAAGCTTGTCAAAGCAGAAAGTACTAATGCACCATCTTGCGCACTTCGTGTAAAGAATATTGGGAAATTACCTGCAGCCCGCCCCACCTCATTCACTCGCAATTTAACTATTTGCTGGGTTGCAGCAACTTCAACACCACAATTTACTCTTACTTTTAAACCTTGATGTTGAGTACTACTTAGTTCAACTAATTCTGACATCTGTTGTTATCTCTTATTCGCTGAGGCTAGCCACTTTTCAATATAATCTCTGTGCGGTGGCAATGTTTGCAACATCTGTTGAGTAAGCTGTTGGTTGCGTTTTATAATCTGTTCAGCTTGCTGATGTTGACGATATAAGTGACTTTGTTTACTAAAATCAGGATTAAAACCCATGCCATATAGCACATATTGGTAACTTGCCGCTGGGAACAGTTCGATGGCACTATCAAAGTCTTGGCTGGTTGGGCCTCGATACGACCATATTGCTAAGTCTTCTTTTAAGCTTTCAGGAATTGAAGCTTCAGCAACATGAGCTTGCCAATAAGGTTCGGGGCGTTTAGTCAGCATATAGTGCAGTTTGAGAAAATCTATAATACGCTGCCAACGGTATTGCATTTGTTGATTAAAACGCTTTTCTGCTATCGGCAACAATGAAGCATCGGCAGGCAAATTTTCGGCTATATATCTGGCTGACAACTCCACCAACATAATAGCCGTGGCCTCCAACGGTTCAACAAACCCAGCTGACATACCAACAGCAACACAATTTTTCTTCCAAAACTGCTTTCTATGTCCCGATTTGAAATTTATTTTTCGAGCACTAATACCCTCTGCAGCCACACCAAGATATTTACGCAAGTTGGTTTCGGCTTCATCGTCACTCAAATAATCTGACGAATACACATGCCCGACACCACGTCTATGGGTTAAGCCAATATCCCAAATCCAGCCTGCATTTTGCGCGGTAGCTATAGTATGACAGGCAATAGGACTGTCTATATCTTCATAGGGAACGTGCATTGCCAATGCCGTATCATTAAACAATACATCATCAACGGAAACAAAAGGTACGTCTAAGGCTTTTCCCAAAAGCAAAGAAGCAAAACCGGTACAGTCAACAAATAAATCTGCACTAATCACACCCACTCCAGATGCCACAATATGTTTTATTGCGCCGTCGTTAGTTAAAACAGTATCTTCAACGGTAGCGACGACATGCTCGACACCTAATTTACTTTTACAATGGTCTTTTAATAACTCAGCAAAAGCGCCTGCATCCAAATGATAAGCATAATTACATTGCCCCTTATATTCTGTTTCAGCCATGGTTCTGGGTGCGAGCCCTGCTTCACAAATATGATGTTGAAAATTCGACTCTACTGCATAGTTTTCAATGTTTTTTACATAAGGAGCTAAATCGATACGGCCGTAACCCAGGGGAACTGTAAAAGGATGATAATAAAAATCACCATTTCCATTGACCCAGTCAACAAATTTTCCACCTTGCTTGAATACTGCATGACATTTTTCAAATAAGTCACTTTCTTTAATACCAATTTGCTGCATGGTATTTTTCATAGTCGGCCAAGTGCCTTCACCCACCCCCACAGTAGGAATGTCAGAAGACTCCACTAGTACGACATGCACCGCGGGTTTTTGACCTTCCGCGGTAATACTTTGATGGTGTGCCGCTATCACTGCCGCAGTTAACCATCCAGCCGTACCACCACCTACTACCACTAATTTTTTAACTGCTTTTGACATGATAAGGAGTCTGTCCATCTTAAAATTTTTGATATTTTATTCTTATCTAAAACGACATGTAATAAAACCGTAAAGTAATAATAAATAACATTTTAGATAAAAACGGCCCGGACAATAATGCCACAGGCCATCGGATACACTTCACATCAATGCCTGTCAGACGAGGTTCATCTGACAAGCCTGCGTGACATACTAGAAATTAGCGCGTACGCCTACTGCATAGCGTGTTCCAGTATCTTGGATTTGAGTAGTTTGAATTGCAAAACGACCATGTTTCCGCGTTTCTACACCTGTCAAATTAATGCCTTCGATAAAAACAGTAATGTTTTCGTTGATATCATAACTGGCACTTGCATCCCATTGCCCATACGTATCGACAAACTCTGGTTCACCCGTTCCAGCAGCAAGGGTTTGCAGGAAAGCTTCTCGGTTGTTGTAGGCAATACGTGCTTGCAATGCATCTTTCTCATAAAACATTATCAAGTTTTGTGAATTGCCTAATCCTTCTAACGCAAACGTTTGTGAAACGGTAGTATCAATCTCTGCATCACTGTTAACAACAGTGGCATTAGCAGAAACACCAAAACCATTTTCCCACACATGGGTTACGGATAATTCAAAACCATTGACTTGGGCTGTTTCGCCATTTTGTGGACGACTTACCAAATAGTTTTCTGAAGCACCTTGCAATTCATCAGAAACAATCGCACCTGGAGGAAGTTGATCAGGTGCACAGTTTCCACAAATATTGCCTGGTGTGCTTGCACGATTTCCAAGAACGAATGTCTCTTCACCGCGCAAGGTTGTAATAAAGTCATCTACTTCTTTATTAAAATAAGCGAAGGTTAATGAGCTTGCATCACCAAAGTACCATTCATAGGACAAGTCCCAGTTTTGTGACTTGAAGGGTTTAAGCGCAGGGTTACCACCGGCTGCAGTAAGGTTTTGTAAACGAGGCTCACCAATATTTGTCACAGAAGATAACTGCGACAAAGTAGGTCGAGTTAACGAGTCATAAAAAGAGAAGCGTAATACCATGTCATCTTGAACATCTAGCTTAAAGTTCACACTGGGGAGCAAGTTGGCATAACTGCCACCTTTTGTAACCGGAGCTTCTGAACCTTCATAGACATTCTGGAACAATGTAGTATCACTGGTTGCGATAACATCGGCCAAAACACGTTCAGCACCTTCTACAGACGTATTAGTTTCACTGTACCTTGCACCAACGTTCACTGTCCATGGCATATCGCCTAATTCACCCTGAAACACAAAATCCAAATACAGACTCGTCACTTCTTCACTGATGATAGAAAAATCACCCGTACGCTCAGGATCCCATCCATTGTTAGCCGCGATAATGGCTGCAGTGGTCCCTGCTGGTATTCCTAACGTGCCATCATTGTCTAATTGCATTGCTGAGTTAGTTGATAATACATCAAAGAAAGCCGCTGCATCATATGTGTACCAAGTATCGGTTACGCCCTTGAAAAAGTTATTCGCCGTGTATGGTACTAATGTTCCGCTAGGGACGGAGCCACGATAACCACCGAACAAACCGAACATGCCCGCAATGTTATTTGTGTGAGAGAAGTTTTGAATAGATTTTTTACGATCTTGGTGATAAGCACCAAACTTCATTTGGGTAAAGGTCTCGCTGTCAGGTGTATAGATAAAATCAGCTTTTATCTCATTCACATCATCTTTATTATCTACACCACCTTTACCATAAACGTGGGTGCGCCCTAAACTTGCGTCAGGCAGAGAACCGCCAGAAAAACCATTATGCTGTGTAGTGAAACTTCCACCATCAAGAGAGGTTTGATAATTATTCACTATGCCGATAACAGTAAAAAAATTACTGCCATCAGATGTATCATTTTCAGCACTCGAGGATGAAAAATCAAAATTAGCTTTTAATTTATCATTAATATCCCACTCAACATTCAATCCCAAAGCTTCGATAGAGACGTTACGGCTATTACCTGAACTCTCAACAAAATCGGTTGCTGCATTACCACCCACTTGGTCAATAAACGTTGCAGTGCGAGTTTCGGGATCAACTGTGACACTGCCAACACGAGTCGGTTCGTACCAAGCAGCTAAATCATGCTGGATAGAGTCCACTTCAAATTCAGACATAAAGCCATCAAAAGTAATTGATATCTCGTCACTAGGTGCATACTGCAATACTAATGAAGCATTGGTTCTGGTTCGCTCTTGCTGATCAGATATATGATCGATATTTCGAGGTATATATACATTACTTGCAAGTACTTCACCTGCGGTATTAGATAGATTAATGCCTGGACGCCAGCCTGTTGTTCCAATGGAGTTAATGTCAACATCACGCTGTTGATGTGATGCAGAAAATAACACACCAAATTTATCATCATCAAATGTGTTACTAATTAAAACCGAGGCGCTTGGTGAGGTTTTTTCATTTAGTTTTTCGTAGGTTGCTTTTACTGAACCAGCTACCCTAAAACCGTCAATATCAAAAGGTCTTGCCGTTGATACATCAATAGTTGCGCCTATGCCACCTTCTTGGAGATCAGCACGTGTACTTTTATAAACATCAGCTCCACTGATCATCTCTGCAGCTAACACATCAAAACTGAATTCTCGACCTGGATTTTCAGTGGCGATTTGACGACCATTGACTAGTACGTTGTTAAATTGTGGACCAAATCCACGAACCGTAACAAACTGCCCTTCACCACCACTTCGGTCAATAGACACACCCGTTATTCGTTGCAATGATTCAGCAACGTTTAAATCTGGGAATTTACCCAAGTCTTCAGCAGCAATACCGTCTGAGACAATCAGCGATTCTTTTTTATTTAACATTGCGCGTTTTAAACTACTCACAATGCCCCTTACTTGAATGACTTCAATCTCATCAGTTGCGGTTGCTTCTTGAGCAACGACTGAAGACATACTTAACGTAGCTGCGGGTAATATTAAAGCAGCCTTTACTGCTGCCCAAAGATAATTTTTTTTCATATGGTGTGTCCTGTTTTTGTCTAATTAATTATTATATTAAGATGCCATAACTTTTAGCCATTTGGCTTTGTTACGAATATGCGTGTTCAAATAAAACAGGCAAGCATCAGTCCAACCGACAACAACTTATCAACATTTTTGCAACATAAAAATATTGCACTTTGCCATTTACTAGCCGTTACAGTCGACGTTACAAAGTAATATCTTGACTCACGACTAACTTACATTTCATCAAAGCCTTATGCTACATATGCTAACAGCCCATCCAACTTACACTTATATAAGACAAAAGAGTATTTTTTAAAATGATATATACAATTTATTATTACTTATATTCATTAACAAATAACGCCTCACCTCAATCAAAAAATTAACATTTGAAGCTTTTTAATGTTTGTTTTATCTAAAACCTAAGAAAAGTTAGCTAGTTTTAATTGCAAAAGATATTATTCTCACGCTATAACAGCCTCAATTTCTTGGCGTCGATTTTCTAAGCGTTTTAATAAGGTTAAAAACCCAAATATGACAACTTCTCCACAAAACTATATTTCACTTACTGGGCGAAACAGTAGCTTGGTCATCGATTGCAGTAATGACGCACCGCAGATTATGTACTGGCGTGAAAAACTGTCAGCACAAAGTACTGGCCAGATGATGAGCACATTGCGTTTAAGGCAAGAAGCGCCCGCTTCACCCATGAAAGAAATACGCCGTTCTTTAACGCCTACCACAGGCCAGGGATATACTGGACATCCTGGTCTAAGTTTGCATGGGGAAACAGATCAATGGTCGGTAGCTACTAAAATATCAAATATTGAATGTTTAGCGCCCAATCACTATAAAATCACCAACACAGATACCAGCCGAAACCTCCAAGTGATTCATACACTCAATATGGATGCAGAGACGGACGTTCTGGCGATTTCAACAGAATTGATTAATAACAGCGATAAAGCTGTTCATTTGGAGTGGTGCGCAGCAGCAACGTTCCCTATTCCTAGCTATTTTAAACATATTATTGGATTTGAAGGTCATTGGGCGGGGGAGTTTCAAGAGCATCATCTAGAGCAAAATTTTGGTTCCTACGTGCGTGAAAACCGCCGCGGAAGAACATCACATGATAGTTTTCCAGGGCTCATCATGCGCACCAAAGCCACCGATCAATTACAAGGTGAAGCCTATGGGTTTCATCTTGGTTGGAGTGGTAATCATAAAATTGTTGCAGAAAAAATGGGCGATGGACGTGCTTTTGTGCAAATGGGCGAACTCTTATTACCCGGTGAAATAGTATTGCAACAGGGCGAAACTTATATCTCTCCTACTCTTTACGCCAGTTATACCAGTCAAGGCTTATCGGCTCTTTCTCAGCAATATCATCAATATGTGCGTAAACATTTAATTCGGGAATCAGTTAAAAACAAACCTCGGCCGGTGCATTACAATACCTGGGAAGGCATTTATTTTGATCACGATGTCGATACATTAAAGGACTTAGCCACACGAGCCAGCGCATTAGGAGCAGAACGTTTTGTATTAGACGATGGTTGGTTTATTGGTCGTGATGATGACACAGCAGGTTTAGGTGATTGGTACGTAGACAAAAAGTACTACCCACAAGGCTTAACGCCACTCATCGACCATGTAAAAGCTGTGGGCTTAGAGTTTGGTCTTTGGTTTGAGCCCGAAATGGTTAACCCAAACAGTAACTTGTTTCGTGCTCACCCTGATTGGATATTGGGCACCCCCCCCAATCCTCAAACAGGGTTCCGCAACCAGTTAGTATTAGACTTAAGCCGCCAGGCAGTATTTGATTACCTGTTTGAACGTATTGATAGTTTATTGACTGAGTACGACATTACATACATCAAATGGGATATGAACAGAGATCTCAACCACCCAGGCAATGCAAACGGAAAACCTGCGGTTCATAATCAAACCCACGCCTTCTATCAGTTATTAGCCAAGTTAAAATCTACGCACCCAGGGGTGGAAATTGAAAGTTGTGCATCTGGGGGCGGTCGCGCCGATTATGGGGTGTTAGCACACACCGATCGCATTTGGACATCTGACTCAAACGATGCGTTAGAAAGATTAAAGATCCAAAAAGGCTTTTCCTATTTTTTCCCCGCTGAATTAATGGGCTCACATGTGGGACCTAGAGACTGTCATATCACCCATAGAAATATCAATATGGCTATGCGAGCATCGGTCACTTTGTTTGGTCATATGGGCATGGAAATGGACTTACGCGAATTAACAGACGAAGAAACTGTCGAGTTAAAAGCGATGGTTGAGCTGTATAAAAAACACCGTCAACTGGTGCATTCTGGTGATTTATTCCGGCTAGAATTACCTGACTACATGCATGGATTAGGCATAGTTGCACAAGATAAATCTGAAGCGCTGTTTTCGTATAGCTTGATTGCTTGCAGCTCAGCCTCGTTACCAGACCAATTCCACTTTGCTGGACTAGATAAGCAAACTGTATACAAATTAGATATTATCTGGCCAATAAAATCAGGCGAACACTGGCCTAAAGCTTCAATCTTCAATTTTAAGACTTGTCTTCCCAACGTAGACGGCAAACAGTTTTCAGGTGAAGTATTGATGCAACTGGGTATGCAATTGCCCTTACTAACACCACAAAGCAGCCTAATTTTCCATTTATCCAAAGTCAGCTAGCTTAAATTTCCCTAAATGGAAGGGCCTTTAGCTTTCTGGGGGCTTTTACTTTATCTCTGCAACCTATAGACTCAGACTACATCCAAAAGAATAGTTAGGGAAATTCTCCTCAACAATCATCTTTAATCAATTACAACTTAATCCATAAAAATAAATGGAATGGATCGTAAGATAATTAAACCTCGGGAGACTATCATCGTGAATAGAATACTTAACCTCAGTGCTGTGTTTGCTATTAGCACATTATGTGTCAGTCATGTTTCGGCCATCACTGTCAGTGAGAAAGCCAATAAAATGGCCCAAGAAAATATTATTATTGACTCCCATATTGATGTGCCATATCGCCTCGAAAAAAAGTGGGTCGATGTCACTAAAGCCACACAAGACGGGGACTTTGATTACCCTCGTGCCAAACAAGGTGGACTCAATGCGCCTTTTATGTCGATTTATATTCCAGCCAGTTTAGATAATTCTGCCAATTCGACTAAGCTAGCCGACAAGCTGATTGATTATGTTGAGGCAATAGTGGGTCGCGCGCCCGATAAATTTGCTATCGCTACCAGTACAACAGAAATCGAACAACAATTTGCTAAGGGTCTTATTTCATTACCACTGGGTATGGAAAACGGGTCACCTATTCAAGGTGATTTAGCCAACCTGCAACATTTTTATGAACGAGGCATCCGTTATATAACACTCGCACATTCACAAGCGAATCACATATCTGATTCATCATATGACTTGCGCCGCAAATGGAAAGGGCTCAGTCCATTTGGTAAAGAATTGGTGCAAGAGATGAATAAGCTAGGCGTGTTAATTGATATTTCCCATGTCTCTGATGCGGCTTTTTATCAAACCATAGAAATGACACAAACACCTGTGATCGCCTCACACTCTTCATTACGTGCTTTTACACCTGACTTTGAGCGTAATATGGACGATGAGATGATCAAAGCACTGGGCAAAAATGGTGGCGTGATCCAAATTAATTTTGGTTCGACCTTTGTCACTAAACGCGCCAATGCTTGGAGCAAAAAGCGCAGTGCAGGACAAAAAGCGGCAGAAGAAAAATTTGGTCCAGACAGCGAGGAGTATAAAAACTTTCGAGATCAATTTGCCGAAGAAAACCCACTGCCTTACGCTGCATTAGACAGCGTGTTAGATCACATTGACCATGTAGTAAAATTGATTGGCATTGACCATGTAGGCATTGGTTCTGATTATGACGGTGTGGGCGACTCCCTACCAACAGATTTAAAAGACGTGTCGACGTATCCCAACTTAATACAAGGTTTATTAAATCGCGGATACACCGATGCACATATAATCAAAATCCTTAGCGGTAACTTTATGCGGGTTTGGAAGACCAACGAACAATTCGCTGCACAGCACTAAAAAAACCACAAAAATGCAATGTAATATATAGCACGTTAAAGATTGATGTTAAAAAGCACCTTATTGATAAGGTGCTTTTTATTGGGCAGCTGTTTACTTTGGGCTAACAGCTTTAGTCTTAGCCAAGTTTATCTTGGGTTTTATTATTAAAATCACTGGCGTCATTACGCTGGCGTAGTTGACCTTCAGGCTGGCCCCAACTGCGATTGACCATCTTACCGCGCTGCACAGCATCCCTAGCATCAATTTGTTTAGCCCAGCGTAATAAATGTGTATATGACTTAACATCTAAAAACTCAGCCGCTTCATATAACTTGCCTAGCACCATAGCGCCATTCCATGCCCAAATAGCCATATCAGCAATAGTGTATTGGTCACCACAGATAAATTCTTTATCTGATAAGTGAATATTGAGTACATCAAGTTGACGTTTGACTTCCATCGCATAACGATCAATCGGATATTGGTATTTTTCTGGTGCGTAAGCATAAAAGTGTCCGAATCCACCACCTAACATCGGCGCACTGCCCATTTGCCAAAACAACCATGACGTACACTCTGCCTTTTTAGCAGGATCACTGGGTAAAAAAACGTTAAATTTTTCTGCTAAATACAATAAAATAGCCCCGGACTCAAATACACGAGTCGGGGGGTTAGCGCTGTTGTCCATTAAAGCTGGTATTTTTGAATTAGGGTTGATAGCAACAAAATCACTGCCAAACTGCTCACCTTCCATGATATTCACTATATAAGCATCATATTCTGCCCCAGTAAAACCTGCTGCCAGCAACTCTTCTAACATCACAGTGACTTTTACACCATTAGGCGTAGCTAATGAGTGCAGCTGCAAAGGATGTTTACCAACTGGTAACGTTTTATCGTGGGTTGCACCGGCAATAGGGCGATTGATATTGGCAAATTTCCCACCACTTGCAGCATCCCAAGTCCAGACTTTAGGGGGGACGTAAGTTGCATCTGTCATATTAAGGTTTCCCGTTCAGAATAAAGTGAATAATGATGAGGTAAGACTAACATAATAAATCTTTCGCCCACTTAGGGGTAAATGTTGAACATAAACTATTCACAAAAGAACAGGTTGTATATACTAAAAAGGGTTCCAAAAATTTGAAACCCTTTTATTAAGTGTGACCAACGACTAACGCTAGTATTCCCACCAAGACTGTTGCCACCATTCTAAAAACTCTTCAAAGTCGATAGAGCCGTCGTTGTTCTTATCGATTAAACCAAAGCCTTCTTGAACATGGCTCGCTTTGGTCTTGGGCGATAAAACCGTTAACAACTCAATAAATTCTCTTAAGCCTATTGTACCGCTGCCGTCGACGTCAAAGAAATCAAACTCTTGTCTAACTTCAGCAATTTTTTCAGGGGCTAATGCTTTTTCAGATGCATTCTCAGACATAATCTATCCAATTTCTTCACTTAAATTTTAATGAGTTAAGTTTAACGCTTATGACGAGTCAGTGTCTATATTCTATTCATAAAGCGGTCAAATAAGTCGTCTATTTTTAAGTCAATCAACCGTTGCTTTTACCCATAGCAGTGCGCTGCGCCCGACGACTAGCAGCCTTGTGTTGGCGTCTTAACTTGATGGCCTTACGCGCCTCTAAACCAAGATGCTCCTCATTACGTTCTTTGGCTAAACTCACTTGTTTTTCTCGCTCTGTGAACCTTGCAAGCTGTTCTTCAGTGTGTTTACCATAGCACTTGGGACAACTCACACCCGCTTCAAACTCGTCACTTTCTTTGTCTTCTTCAGTAATAGGCAAACGGCATGCGTAACATTGGTCATAATGGCTTTTTTCTAAATCGTGATTTACCGCCACGCGATTGTCAAACACAAAACAGTCGCCTTCCCATAAGGTATTATCTTTTGGCACGTCTTCTAGATACTTAAGAATGCCACCCTCAAGGTGATACACCTCATCAAACCCTTGTTCTTTTAAATAAGCGGTCGACTTTTCACAACGAATACCACCGGTACAAAACATCGCTATTTTTTTGTTTTGTTCTGGGTCTAGATTATCTTTCACATATTGAGGAAACTCACGAAAAGACTCTGTATTGGGATTAACCGCATGCTTAAAAGTACCAATTTCAATTTCGTAATCGTTACGAGTATCAATTAACAACACCTCAGGATCAGAAATCAAAGCATTCCAATCAGCAGGTTTAACGTAGGTACCCACTGTTTTAAGGGGATCTATACCTTGCACCCCCATAGTCACAATCTCTTTTTTAAGCTTGACCTTAGTACGGTGAAACGGCTGGGTCTCGTCTA
>ENA-OQVM01000962-OQVM01000962.1-marine-metagenome-genome-assembly--contig:-NODE-962-length-41019-cov-7.232597_pt1 | contig 41019 bp, 34 predicted proteins | sample MGYA00237776_ERZ505498 | MGnify/ENA primary metagenome ERZ505498 (study PRJEB26159, sample SAMN06265151) | marine metagenome | isolation source: Helgoland LTER site | place: Germany:Helgoland, sampling...
TTTATAAAAGGGATATTCTTTATCTATTATTACTTTATATTCTGTATTTAGATTACCAATGTTTGAATAATTTACTTTGATAAAATTTAAAGGGTCTTTTCTGGTGAAACTAGTATTGGGGTATTCCATGAACAATAGAAATTTTTTGTAATAAAAAATATTGTTTTCACCAAGACTGAAAATGAAATCTTCCTGAATGTGAACTGAAGTAAAAATTGTACCAATTTTATTTTCAATATCATCAACCTTCACATTGAATTTTAAAAAACTAGATAAACCAAAAAATCCTTTAGTTTTTTTTAGAGTTTCCTCCCAATTTGTTATTGATTTTTCTTGTTTATTCTTTTCGTAAAACTCTAATAATTCTTTACTTAAATCTATTTCTTCCATAAATTCATTTTAGAACAACTAAGATACAAATTTCCAAACTATACCCGATTGGTGGAGTAAATTAGGTTAATCATAGAGGGGTTGGGGTATTTTCTTGTAACCCCATTCAAACCTTTTCATTGGGTTTGAAAATGGGTGGTTTATATGTCGGTGTCAGGATTTTAAAGTTGGGGGAAACCTCAATCATTATCATTTTAAAGTATACCCCAAATGATAGTATAGAAACCCTCGTAAATACTTTGTTTTCTCAGGATTAACTATTATATTAGACATGATTCCTAATTACCCTTAAATGATAGTAAAATGAAGGTACTTTATTCACGTGTTAGTTCTCAATCTCAGAATGAGGAACGACAGATTCAAAATACGGATGGATTAGACTATGTTCTTGTAGATAGGTGTTCCGGTCTGATTCCATTTTGGGAACGACCTCAAGGTTCTCAAATCAAAAAACTGATTGATTCAAACCAACTCACCCATTTGGAGATTCACTCCATTGATAGATTAGGTAGAAATACATTGGATGTTCTTTCAGTTTGGAAGGAACTCTCCGAAAAGAAGATTACCATCGTTTGTAGAAACCCCAATCTTCGAAACATTGATGAGAATGGTAAAGAAGATAAGTTCTCACAACTGATGATGAGTATCCTTTCTACTATGAGTGATTTCGAACGTTCATTGATAAGGGAACGACAGATGGAAGGAATCAAACTCCGTAAAGAGAAGGGATTGTATAAAGGAAGACAGATTGGAACTAAAGAATCAAATGAGAAGTTTTTATCGAAACCAAAGAACAAAGAGATATTCAAACTCTTAGAACGTGGTTTGAAATACTCAGAAATACAGAAGATTGTTGGGTGTTCTCCTAATTTGATTCAGAAGGTAAAGGAGTTTCAATTATCAGATTAACTCCCCAACTTTCATCTCATAAATATCCTTCGTTATAAATCCCTCTTCAAACAGTGATTTGAGTTGTGATAGTTTTGTCGACTTAGGTTAGAAATTACTTTAAACTCCTAATCATTTGTAATACTAACTTTCGTTTGTCATCATCGAAAGAGGAGATGGTGTTTAGAATTTCTTCCAATTCATCTTGTTCGTTTTTAGATTGTAATCTATACAATTGAGAACCTTTCATTAAGTCCTCTTGGTTTACCGAAACATATTTAAGGAACTCTGAATATGACCTGTGTCCAGATAACTTCATAATGGTTTTGTAGTCCATGTTTCCTAAATCAATCAAGTTCTTGATGAAGGATCTTCTTCCACTATGAGAGGAAATCAATTCCCAAAGTTGTTTGTCATCATTATCTATAATTTCAGAACCCTTCATTTTAGGGTGTGAGACCAATCGATTAAACTTTAAATCTCTCAGTAATAGTTTTAGATGTTTATTGAATTTTTGTTGAGATATTTTCGGAAACAATCGTTGTTCCAAACTCTTACCACGACTATACTTTTTGAAAATATTACCACTGATATCGGTTACCGGTACTGAGACATTCTTATTGGTTTTTTGTTGAATCCAAGTCAATGTTTGAACATTAGATTTGAAATCAAAATGTCTTACTTTAAAGTGTTCTATATCCGAATATCTACAACCAACCGAAGACATGAATAGGAACACATCTTTAACTAATTCCCAATTAGTTACCTTCAGTTCATTTCCAAAATGTTTACTTCGGGTTCCTTCTAATGATTCACGGATAATGGTAATATGTGGATTCGTTTTAAAATCCTTCTTCTCTTTATAGTTCCACTTTGAAGAAGAAAACAACTTGTATATCTCCTCAGTCTTTAAATAGATTTTCTCATCTCTATCAACCTCACGTAGTTTGGTGAATTTTGGTTTTTGTTGGATATAATTCAGTTGTTGAGACCAAAAAAGAAAGTTTGAAAGATTATTGAATAGTTTATTGATATACCCATTACTCAAATTCTTTTGAGACCATAAATAATCTTGAAAGTGAGATTGAAATAGAATCGTTTTACCCGTGATGTATTCAAATGTGATTGTTCGTTTTGAATGTTTCTGAAACCCAAGTAAATGATTCTTTAAAGTCAACAAAGTTTTAACGTACCCTCTTGAATTGTGTTTCTTACTCAAATAAAACTCTTCGAATGAATTCCAAAAACTTCTATAGTTGGGGGTAACAACTTCCTTTGAAACACGATTCTCAGAATATAGGTGTTTGACGAGAGTAGGATTAGGTATTTCCCCTTGATGATTTATCTCACCAATTATATTCTCAATTTCATCCAAAATAGAATTAACAACTTTAATTTTCGAACTGTAGTTTGGAGAACTTTTAGAAATACCGTTGTTCTTAAAGTGACGAGGAAGTAATTTTATTTCTGTTGAAATGGATGTTTCTTCAGTTTTACCATTTACCGACTTACCCCTTAACCTGATGTAAAGTGGTTTTTCTTTTCCGTTATTGGATGTGTCTAATTTGAGGGAAACATTCACTACCCAAATTTAGGATATTTATGAGTTTTGGGGAGTAATATGGGGAGTAAACAATATCAGTGTAGTTAATCCACTGATATTGAATAATTTAAAATTAAAATAGTCGGGGTGAAAGGATTTGAACCTTCGATCTCACGCCCCCCAGACGTGCGCTTTAACCGGACTAAGCTACACCCCGTTGGGAAGGCGCCAAAGATAGAAAAAGAGCCACTTGATTGACGGGGAGGAAAGGGTCCCTATTTCAGTGCATAGTGGTGAGTGCGATGGATGGATTTCCTTCCATTTCAGATTGGCTATTTTTGAGACATGAAGGATTTTTTCGTGGATGAGGTTCCGAAGGCTTTAGAGAAATTGACAGCCGAAACGGAACCTAAATGGGGTGGTATGACGGCCCAACATATGATTGAACATTTGGTTGGATCGTGGAGAATTTCCAATGGCCGCGCACAAGTTCAGCTCATGATACCAGAAGAACGCCTTCCTGCCTATCGCCAATTCTTATTCAGTGATGAGCCTTACAAGAAGAACTTGATGAATCCGATTTTCGCCAATGGTCTTCCACCTCTTAGAAAAGAGAGTTTGGATGCTGCCGTGCAACAGTTGATTGACGAGATGTGGATGTTCTTTGAGTATTACAACGAACACCCCGAAGCCACTTTCATTCATCCTGTTTTTGGCGAGCTAGACAAAGAAGGGTGGCTTACTTTCCAGCGAAAACACATGGGGCATCATCTCACGCAATTTGGCGTTCTGTAAAAAGGCTCAGTTGATGTGAGCTTTGCCCTGTGAAGGAACTGCAATTGTGTTCAAACTTCTCATGCGGTTTTAGATACAGACGTCGGGCTAATTTGAATTGTTGGTGGATGTGCTCTACGAATTGACCTTCGCCTCGCATGCGCTTCCCAAATCGACTGTCGTTCGCTTGCCCTCCGTGCGCTTCTGCTATTTGTTTTAAGATTTTCTTGGCCCGTTCAGGAAAATTCAAGTAGGCCCAGTCCTCGAAAATATCGAGTAGTTGGCCGTTCAGTCGCGCTATGATGGGTTGTACGTTTCGCGCTCCAGCCTCTGCAGCCGCCTTTACTAATGGTATAATCTCCTGACTGTTGAGCGAAGGAATGATGGGCGCCATCATCACACTTACCGGAATGTGATTCGCGGCCAAGGCTTTTACCGTTCGAATTCGTGCATGTCCGGATGCCGTTTTGGGTTCAAGAACCTGACGCAGTTTTTCATTGAGCGTTGTTATGCTCACCGCTACACTCACCAAGCGATGTTTGTTGAGTTCCTTAAGGATGTCAAGGTCTCGCAGAATCATGCTGTTTTTGGTAATGATGGATACCGGGTGTTTGTATTCAAGAAAGACCTCCAAGAGCTTCCGAGTTATTTTGAGCTTGTATTCCAATGGCTGGTACGGATCGGTATTCCCTGAAAGCATGATGGGATTGGCTACCCAGTTTTTGGATTGTAATTTCTTTTCAAGAAGCTCTGGAGCATTGCTCTTGTATAGAATGCGCGACTCGAAGTCGAGGCCCATATTGTATCCCCAAAAGGTGTGTGAGTTGCGCGCGTAGCAGTAGATGCAGCCGTGTTCGCAACCTTGGTATGGGTTGATGGAATAATCTGAAGGAACGTCGGGACTCTCGACCTTATTTACGATGGACTTGGGGAAGACTTCTATGTATTGAGTCTTACGTTCACTTTGGTCTTTGGGTAAATCGATTTCCCAGTCTACGTATCGGTTTTTCTCAAATGGGTTGTGAATGTCGGATTGAGCGCCGCGGCCTTTTCGGTAAATACGCGCCCCTGAGCCTGTCGAAGGTTTAAGTGAATGGCGTGTACCCTCGCGTCCCTCGTTAAACTCGGGATGTCGCTCGTTGAAGTTGGGATGTTGCTCGGTGGAATTGGGATGTCGCTCGTTGAAGTTGGGATGTGGCTCATGTGAACTCTGCTCGTGGCATCCTTGCTCTTCGGCGGGCTCAGAGACGCGGATGTGTTTTACGGATCTAGGGTATATAGTTTTCATGTTAACTTTTCTAGTTGATCTCTACGGCTTTTCATGTTTTGCTGATCTTCCTCCGTATTGCTGAGGTTGGAAGAGTGTTTTCCTCTTGTGCTGGTATCCATTTCGGAATAGCGAGGATCTTCGATGACGTCGAGTTTTTTTAGGGAGCTGACTTCCATACTGAAGAAACCGAATTCTTCTACTACTTTCCCTTCAATTTCATAAATGCCTCGGCCGTAGAATGGAAAGGCGGTAGAGACATTGGGGAAGTGAGTGGTATCGAAGAAATCTCCGTCTTGGTCAACGAAAGTTCCAAAATGCATTCGCTTTCCTGAAGTAGTTCCAGTGGCTTTAATACTGACCAAGTAGCCGAGCAGACGTACAATGCGCTTGTTGAATTTGGGGAAATCTGCGGCGAGGAATGGATTCGCTGGGCGGTTTTTGAGAAGTTTAAATGGACTGACCAGCGGAAAGCCTAGAAGCTCAAGTTGATCGAAGGCATTTTCCAACTCATCGATGAGCAGTTGAGGAATTTGGAATGGTCTGGAAGGAAGCTCAAAGAGTTGTGCTGGTCGCACTACTTTTTTGTCTTTCGACAATCGGAAGTGCGCTTCCCAAAGCAGTTCGCGTTTGTTTTTTCCCGTAAAGCGAAAAGCGTCCATGCGGATAAGAATGCTGAGTTGATCAATGCTTGCGGGCACGCGATCCATGAAATCTTCGAGGCTTTTGAAGTCGCCGTGTTCTTGTCGGTCGAAAAGAAATTTTGAGGCAAATCCACTTTCCAATTCACGCACATGGATGAAACCCAAATAGAGCTTGACTCCATAGATGGTGGTGAGGTAATCACTGAGGTTTACATCGGGAGCATGAATTTCAGCACCCCACATACGCGCTTCGTGCACATAGAATTCGGTGCGGTAAAAACCGCCGAAGTTGTTGATGACGCCCACCATAAACTCCAAGGGGTAATGTGCTTTTAGAAACAGACTCTGATAACTCTCCACGGCATAAGAGGCGGAGTGGCCTTTCGAGAAGGCGTAACCTGCAAAGCTTTCCGTCTGTCGCCAAATTTCGGCGGTGAGTTCATCCTCGTAACCCTTCTCTTTGCAATTGGAAAAGAACTTGTCTTTGGCTCGGGCAAACTCTTCGCGCGATCTGTATTTCCCCGACATTCCCCGACGGAGCACATCGGCTTCACCAAGACTAAGTCCGGCAAAATAGTGGGCAACCTTTATGACGTCTTCTTGATAGACCATCACACCAAAGGTTTCGGGCATGATGTCGAGCATCACTGGATGAGCATCCTTTCTTCGCTCCGGAAAGCGAAAGCGTAAGATGTATTCGCGCATCATTCCAGATTTGGCGACGCCCGGACGAATGATGGAGCTCGCCGCAACCAAACCCAGGTAGTGATCTACTTTGAGTTTCTTGAGTAACATGCGCATGGCAGGAGATTCCACATAAAAGCAGCCCATGGCTTTTCCATTTCGGAGCAGGTCTTTTACCTTTTCGTCCTTGCGAAAACGCTGCATGTCGTGGATGTCGATGAGCGGCTCTTCCGGTCTGTTTTTGCGAACGACTTCTATGGTGTCTTTGATTTTCCCCAAACCACGCTGACCAAGAATGTCGAATTTGTAGAGACCAATGTCTTCGGCTACCACCATGTCGAATTGGGTGGTTTGAAAACCTTTTGGCGGCATGAAGGTCGGAGTGTACTTCTGCAGCGGTTCTTCTGAAATCACGATGCCTCCGGCATGTACGCTTAAGTGATTTGGAAAGCCTTGAATGTGGCCGCAGTACTTCAGAACCAGTTGTGAAAAGCGATCAAGTGTTCGTGGGTTGAACTTGCCCCGACTCAGAACATCGATTTCCTCTTTGGGTAAGCCAAACACCTTTCCAAGTTCACGCACCACTCCTTTGTATTTGAAGGTGTTGTAAGTGCAGATGAGCGCGGTGTGCTTAAAGCGATTGAAAATGTAGCGCGTCACATCTTCTCGATCTTTCCAGGAAAAATCCAAATCAAAATCGGGTGGGTTTTGCCGATAGAGATTGATGAAGCGTTCGAAGTAGAGGTCGAGGTCGATGGGATCTACGTCGGTGATTCGAAGCAAGTAGGCAACAATGCTGTTGGCGCCACTGCCACGTCCTACGTAGAAGTAGCCTTTGCTTCGTGCATAAGAAGTGATGTCCCAGTTGATGAGAAAGTAGGAGATGAAGTTTTTCTGTTTGATGATTTCAAGCTCCTTCTCCAAGCGAGCACGAACCTGTTTGTTGGGATTGTGGTAGCGGTACCTGAGACCTTCACGGGCAAGTTTTCGTATGAGCTGATAATCCTCTAAGTGCGAGCCTGTATAGGTTTGCTGATTTTTGTGTGTTTTTTCATCGCCAAAATCGAATTCAAACTCGCAGTTCTTTAGCAGTTCTTCAGCGCGTTCGAATAGGTCGGGTGCTTCGTCGTACTTCGCCTTCAGCTCTGCTTTGCTGCAGAAACGATCGCTTTCAAAGCCCTGTTCTTCTAGCTCGAGCTTACTGAGCAGCGTGTTCTTGTCGATGGCGCGTAAGAGTCTGTGGGCGTTAAAGTCGCGCTTGTCTCTAAAGCTCATAGTTAACATAGAAACTAAATGCGTACGAGGAATTTTATAATCGTGGATGCGAAAGCGTGGAAGGTCGCGTGGGTGCAGACCCACAAATTCAAAGTCTCGGAGCTGCTGTCCGCGGTAATGCTGGAAAGGATAGATGACGTAGCAGTGTTTGAATTCTGGAGCTTGAAAGGGAATGGCTTCGCCACGATGCAAATGATCCGATAGGAATTCATTCATCTCCTGGAAGCCTTCGTTGTTTTTTGCTAGCGCCACGAACTGCTGTTTCACACCATTTCTGAAATCGATGCCAAATACGGGCGTAATCCCATGCTTGGGTGAAATGCGCAAACTGTCGAGTAGGGCGGAAGTGTTGTTGATGTCGGTGATGGCATAACGATCGTAGCCCAATACACGCATCAGTTGAAGCTGATCTTTTGGATCTACCGTTCCGTATTTGAGGCTGTAGTATGTGTGGGTGTTAAGCATCAGCTAATTTTAAACCATTGTTTTTGTGGTGGTTAGGCTTTTTTGAGTTTGATTGAAGATTTATGAATGAATATTGTTGATTTTAGAAGTAGATGTTTTGCGTGCTGTTTGGACGCTTTTGACAAAAATTGAGATGAGTTGATCTAGTTCTCCTTTCAGCTTTTCTATCTCTTCAGATTTGCCATAATTCTTTCTGGAAATGATTTCCAAGGAGACTTCACTTTCTTTTAATTCCTTCAAACAGACTTTCATCTTGTGTATGAAGTCTTTTCTCGACTCAGCCATTTGTGCTTCTCCATAATTCAATGCTGGCGAAAGAGCGGAACGACATAGTTGGTCAGCCAAATACCGAGCAGTATAGCTTGCGGGTAATTTTTCGCAAATATTCGTGGTGTTTACACCAAAATCAATCAATCTGTTTTGCAGGTCATTTCTTTTCATAGTCACTTCTCACTTCAACAATCTTCAATATTCATTCTTCAATAAATTCACCTTAGAACAATGAAGTTTGTCCATCGTCCTCACGTTCTTGTTTCCGAACTCTCGCTTGGGTGTGCCCCATACCTTCAAGCTTGAGGTCGTTGTAAATCACATAGTCGTGTTCTTTGCTGATGCGCTCACCCTTGGGTTCTAGCAATTCAAGTCCGTTGTTGCGGGGATTTTTGATGTTCGCTGAAATGGGATAGGCGTTCAGCTCCGCGCTAGGAAAGGCCTCGAGTAGTGAGGTTACTTCTCCCAATGGAAGCTTTGGGTCGAGCCAGAGCTGTTCGCAATCTGCGGGTAGAATTACCGGCGAGCGATGATGCTGAATGGCTTGTGTGACCGAGTTGGAAACAGTAGTGATTATAGCGAAGGATTTGAGAATTTCTCCCGTTTCTTTATTCACCCACTCGTCCCAGATTCCAGCAAAGGCAAAAGGGCGTTCTCCATCGCGTCGGTACACTAAGTAGGGTTTATTCAGCTTTTCGTTTTTCGGACCTTCAACAAAAGCATCTGCGATCACCAAACATCGCTTCGAGCGAATGGACTGACGAAACATGGGTTTGTTGATGATGCCTTTTGCGCCGTGGTAGTTGGGGTCGTCTTCTTTATTGTGGTCGCCTTCCGAACGTGCGTTTATGACATAGGATGGTTTTTTCGCCCAAGAAGGAGTGAAACCAAACTGATAAAACTTAAGCTGCTTCGGGTCTTCATTGCTGATGACTGGTGCCAATTGACCTGCCGACACATTGGTGTTGATCTGGTACTGCTCGGGGTTTTCAGTGCTTACATTGAAGCGCTTCTCAATCGCTTTTAGCTTACTTACTGTTACATATCTACCGCACATCTTTTTAGAATATCGAATAATGAATAATCAATGATGAATGACGAATGACGAAATTTCAGCCTAGTATTCATCATAATTTGCTTTGAGCCGTTTTGATGCTTTTGTAGAAAATTGAAATCAATTCGTTGTTCTCTTGGAGCAGTTTAGTCACTGCTATGTTCCTTTTTTTGAAAAGCTTCAGACATACCATTGATTCACGCAATTCTTTCAAACAGATTTTCATTTTGTGCACGAAGTCTTTTGATGATTCAGCAGCCTGGGCTTCCCCATAGTTTAATGCTGGAGATATCGAAGAGCGCATCAATTGACTGCCTAAGTATTGGCTTAAGTAGCTGTTGGGTAAGTCTTCAACAAAATCAATAACTGAGTTGCTGAAATCGATCAAACGATCTTCTAAATCATATTTCATTGCCATAAGCCTTCATAATTCGTTATTGGATGTTCATTATTCATCATTCGTTTTAGGCATGCCGATTCGCCAACAGCATCGGTGGCTCACCGGTAAAAGGGTTCATCGTCTGTCCTATAGTTTTCGCGCCCATCCCCGACGCTCTTAATACTGCACGATCACCAAAGCGATTGCGCATTCGATCCATGGCCTGGTAGAGGCTAATCATTTCTTCAGAATCTTCAAACAGATTGATTTGATGTCCGCCTCCAACGAGGTGGCTGAAGCGAACGCCTACCAATCGTACCAGTAGGCGTTTGTCGTACAAGCGATTGAAGAGTTCATTCACCTTGGGAATCAACAGATGGTCGGCTGCAGAATAGGGAATGCGTGCTTGTAGGCTGTGTGTGTTGAAATCGGAGTAGCGCACTTTCACGGTAATGCAAGCAGTGAGCTTGTCGCCCCGACGAAGTTGAAAAGCCAGGTTTTCGGCCATAGCGGCAAGGATGCCTTTGAGTTTCACCACGTCGATGGTGTCGCGTTCGAAGGTGCGTTCGCTTGAAATAGATTTTCGTTCGGAGTAGGGTACGACGATGGACTTGTCGACGCCTTGCGCTTTTTTCCAGATATCGATGCCGTGTTTTCCAAACACACGCTCCATCATCTCCATCGGCATTTCCTGAATCGTTTTGATTTTTTGAACGCCTAGGTTGCGTAGACTTTGGTAGGTTTTGTTCCCCACCATCGGAATTTTCTTCACCGAAAGCGGAGCCAAAAAAGGCTTTTCTTGTCCGGGAGCAATTTCCATTTCATTGTTGGGCTTGGCTTCTCCGGTGGCAATCTTCGAAACGGTTTTGTTGTGCGAGAGGCCAAAAGAAATGGGTAATCCTGTTTCGCGGATGATGCGTTCACGAAGTTCATGCGCCATTTTCATGCAACCGAAAAATTGATCCATTCCGGTTAAGTCGCAGTAAAACTCATCGATGGACGATTTCTCCAACACAGGCACCGATTCCTTCATGATCTCCGTCACCATTTGAGAGTACTTGCTGTAGTTGGAGGTATTGCCTCGAATCACCACAGCCTGCGGACAAAGTTCCCGAGCCAAACGCATGGGCATGGCGGAATGAACCCCAAAGGTGCGCGCCTCATAACTGCAGGAAGCAACCACCCCGCGGTCGGTTACACCACCAATTAAAATGGGGCGTCCGTTCAATCTGCTGTCGAGTAAACGCTCTACAGAGACGAAGAAAGTGTCGAGGTCGAAATGGCTTATTATCACGGAGTCTTGTACTTATTACTATCCACTTGACGATTGAAGATTTATGAATGAATATTGTTGATTTTAGAAGTAGATGTTTTGCGTGCTGTTTGGACGCTTTTGACAAAAATTGAGATGAGTTGATCTAGTTCTCCTTTCAGCTTTTCTATCTCTTCAGATTTGCCATAATTCTTTCTGGAAATGATTTCCAAGGAGACTTCACTTTCTTTTAATTCCTTCAAACAGACTTTCATCTTGTGTATGAAGTCTTTTCTCGACTCAGCCATTTGTGCTTCTCCATAATTCAATGCTGGCGAAAGAGCGGAACGACATAGTTGGTCAGCCAAATACCGAGCAGTATAGCTTGCGGGTAATTTTTCGCAAATATTCGTGGTGTTTACACCAAAATCAATCAATCTGTTTTGCAGGTCATTTCTTTTCATAGTTACTTCTCACTTCAACAATCTTCAGTATTCACTCTTCAATCAATTACTCTTCTTCACCCCCGAAAGCACCTTCTGAAGATCAAAAAGCCGCACATCTCCAAGTGAAGGCAAATCGAAGTTCATGACCCCAACAGCTTTCCAGACTTCTAGAATCTGCTCGGCGGCCATTTCGTAAGGCTCGTACAAAGGATTGTCTGATTTTAGAATGAGCTTCCGCTCGTTTTGCAATTCGTTCAATGCTCGTTTGTAAACGATGCCATCTTCACGCGTAATCATCACATAACACTCATCGTTTTTGATTCTGCCCCAATCCTGAACGTATTCACCAATGATGTAGGAACCGGAAGTGATGGGCAGCATGCTGTCGCCTTCAATTTGGAATACTCGGTAGCTGTGATTCGGATTCAATTCGGGAATGGGCAGCGAGAAGTGCGGTAAGGATTCGATGTATTCTGCATCGCCATAACCACTGGTGTAACCCGCAGCAGCTTTTTCCGGAACCAACTGAATCAACTCCTTGTTGTTTTGGTCCACAACTACAGGCAAGATCCTCAAGCCGCGACCGCCAATATCTGCTTTGGGAATCTCTTTATTCGAAGCCAATTCGTGGTATAAAAGGGCGTCGATGGAGACGTCGAAAAGCTCGGCGATGGAACGTAAAATTTGCAATTTCGGCTCTGCTCGTCCTTCTTCATAGGCTCCAACTGCAGAACGGTTCACTCCGAGTTTGTCTGCTAAATCCGCTTGGGTAAAGCCTTTCAGCTTGCGTAGGTGTCGGATATTTTCTGGAAATTGATTCATGCTACTATAATTAGAGTGCTAATATAATTAGAATGTGTGAATGTGCCAATTTGAAAATGTGGAAATGTGGAAATGTGGAAATGAGAGAATGTGGAAATCCGCCTTCTCAGCCTGTCGGCTGATCATTCGGACAAGTGTGAGAATGAGGGAATCCGCCTTCTCAGCCTGTCGGCTGATCATTCGGACAAGTGTGGAAATGAGGGAATCCGCCTTCCCTTCGCTCTTTCGGACAAGTGTGAGAATGATTAATTCGTAACCTAAAACCAGTAGCCTGTCACTCGTAACGCGTAATTGATCATCGCCAATCAACAATCGATAATCGACGAAGTGAACACAAAGCCCTTATCATTGTACTATCAAAAAGCACAGCTCATGATCACCCTCATTTCACCAGCCAAAACACTCGATTATAAAAACCCGGCGCCCTCAAAAAAGCACAGCGATGCAGCAATGCTCAGTGAAGCGGAACGACTGGTTCAAGTGATGCAGAAGAAGTCGGCGAAGAAGATTGCAGCGCTCATGAGTGTGAACGATCAAATTGCTCAGCTCAACTACGAACGGTACCAAAACTGGTCAACACCTTTCAGCCCAGAAAATGCCAAACAGGCGCTCTACGCTTTTCAAGGAGATGTGTACCGAGGTTTAGGAGCTGCTGACTTCAGCACAGAAGATGAAAACTTCGCCCAAGATCATATGAGGATTCTCTCGGGCTTATATGGCCTATTGCGTCCGCTTGATCTCATGCAAGCCTACCGTTTGGAAATGGGGACGAAGCTGAAAACTACTCGAGGCAAAAACCTCTATGAATTCTGGAAAAGTAGAGTGACCGACCTTCTTAATGAAGAACTGGAAAAGCACGATCAGAAGGTGATTGTCAACCTCGCTTCAAATGAGTACTGGAATGTGGTGGACCCCAAAAAACTGAATGCTGAGATCATCACTCCAACCTTCAAAGACAATAAAAACGGTGAGTACAAATTCATTCAGACCTACGGAAAAGAAGCACGTGGATATATGACGCGTTGGATCATTAAAAACAAGGTGGACCGAGTAGAAGACCTAAAGGCTTTTGACCTGAAGGGCTACTATTTTGCGCCAGATCCAAGCAGCGAAAGTCAGCCAGTGTACCATCGCGATCAAAAGTGATTCAGATCAATACATTTCACAACTGAGCAGACGTACTTCGCACAAATTTTTAGAATGGATTTCAAGAAAAAAATACAAGAGGCCTACAACTACGAAGATTACCGTTCGATGATCGACGAGCTTGTAGCGCAGGGAAAAACTACGGGTCCGATTCAAGGAGAAATGATGATGCAGCACACCACTATGAATGTTCAGCGAATGAACAAGTGGGACAAAATTGCCAAGTTCGATGCTTCGGCAATTGAGCGTGTCAACAACTTGAAATGTGTACACACTTGGTTGGTGCTAACTGAAGCTTGGTGCGGAGATGCAGCTCAAAACATTCCTTTCATGGCAAAGCTGGCTGAGCAAAGTCCGCTCATCAACTTGAAGCTCTTGCTGCGCGATGAGAACCTCGATTTGATGGATCAGTATTTAACCAATGGAGGTCGCGGCATTCCGAAGCTCATCGTACTCAACGATGAATACGAAGTGGTTGGCGAATGGGGCCCGAGACCGAAACCTGCACAAGAAATTTTATACAAATACAAAACTTCCGACGATTGGGATCACGATGCATTTCATAAAGAACTGCACCTTTGGTACGCAAAAGATCGTGGGCAAACCACTACACATGAGCTCCTTGACCTCGTGGACCATTGCATGGAAAAGAAATAAACGTTTTATATGACTGCGACAATCACTACTGAAAAAGGAGAAATGAAAGTGGAGTTCTTCGAGAAGGATGCTCCCAATACAGTGAAAAACTTCCTGGATTTATCGAAAAAGGGATACTATGACGGACTGAACTTTCATCGTGTAATTCCAAACTTTGTTGTTCAAGGTGGATGCCCAGATGGAACTGGTGCCGGTGGACCGGGATATTCCATCAATTGCGAATTGGATGGAGATAATCAATACCACGATCGTGGAGTTCTATCGATGGCTCATGCCGGAAGGAATACCGGAGGATCTCAGTTTTTCATTTGCCACAGTCGCCAGAATACGGCTCACCTCGATCGAGTTCATACCGTTTTTGCAAAGGTTGTAGAAGGACTTGATGTGATCGACGACATCCGCGAAGGAGATAAAATCCTGAGCATCGCCGTAGAGGATTAAGTCATTTCAACACGACGTAAATGGTGTCGCTTTGCCCGTTGAAGCCAGCGAAAACACCCAAGCCATTCACCACATTTGTGAGTGGTTCCTGCAAATTTCTTGAATCTTGAACGCGCGTTTCGTATAAATCAAGATACTCTTGATTGATTCGGTAGAGGTTGACGATGTGCTTGCCATAATGCGTGACATCGTTAGAGCGAATGATGTACTCATCTGTTTGAAAAGGTTCGCTGAACACGCGAAAGTCAAAACCTCCTCCGCCAAAAAGTCCACCCTGACTGATGCGCCTTTTTTCGCTTTCAATGTTTTCGACAGTAAGGTAGAAATAGTCTTGTGCCGGATTGTCCCAGCGCACGTTCACATTATCGAGGCTGAGTGTGTCGCGAAATACAAAGAACCCCAAATCTATTTCAATCGCCTCGAAACGAATGCTGTCGCTGTCTAGTGAAAAATTCCTTGGGGCAGGCGGGATGCTGGTTTCCGCGTAAGTATCTCTTCCAAAATAGTCGAACTCGATGCGGTACGATTCACCTTCTAAGATTTGGAGGTCGGTTCCGGGATATTTATAGAAACCGCTATCACCACCAGCAGGAACGAGTGGGTATTTGGTTCCTCGCCAGTCAATGAAAACCAGAGCATCGTTGATGGGCTCGGCAGTTGAATCTTCACCGCCGAAAGGAATGAGTTTGGTCAATCGAATGTCGTCGATGGGTTCACCCGCATATATGTAGCCATCCAACACAACTTTTTTCGCGGGATCATCGCTCTTTTCGCAAGAAGCGAAGAGGACGACAAGGCAGAAAAGGCTGAGGAGTTGTCGCATTAGAATCGGATGTTGATGAAGAAATTCGGAACGATTCCCAAAAGGTTCACATCGGTTTGAAGAAGCTTGGATTCGGTGGGCAAGAAGGTTTGTGGATCGAAATTTTGAATCTGGAAACGACGGTACTTGATGTTCTTACGGTTGTAGACATTGAAGACAGAGATCCCAACCTTGTTCTCAGTTTTCCCAATGTTGAAGCTGTAGTTCGCCCCAATGTCCAAGCGATGATAGGCGGGAAGCCGAGATGAATTTTTATCTCCGACGTGAATGTATTTCTGCTGATATCCGTTGAGTAAAGTGATTTCATAAATTCCAACTGGAGCGGTATAAGGTTTGCCCGTGGCGTAGACGTAGGTTCCTGAAAAAGCAAAACGTTTCCACTTGTACATGCCAATCAGCTTAACTTCATTTCGCTGGTCGTGCAGGGCGGGAAATGGGGTTTCTTGAAGCCCGGGAAAAGTGTATTCAACCTTGCTCAAAGTGTAGGCGAGCCAACCCGTTAGAGCTCCAAATTTTTTCTGAAGCAAGAATTCGATTCCTCGAACTATGCCAGTTCCTTCGAAAAAGAGATCGTTGAAATTTTGGGTAGTATCATAAGGATCTCCAAAGCGCAGCGAGTATTCAACCAATCCTGTGTTGGTTTTTTGGTAGGCCTCTACGTCGATGAGGAAATCTTTGGTTTCGAAAGCCGCTCCAACGATGATGTGCTCACTCGATTGTACCGGAATGCTTTCACCATCAGCGAGCAACCAAAAGTCTCGACTTCCACCAAAAATGTTTTCGAGAATGATGCGATTAATAAATTGGTTGTAGCGACCCCAAGCTGCTTTGAGACGGAAGTTTTTTGTTGGTTTCACCAAAACCGATAGGCGTGGTTCGAAGTAGTTTTCCTTCACAACATCGTACTGGGTAAAACGCATCCCGACGTTCAGCTTGAGCCATTTTGTTGGGCTCCACTCATCTTGGGCATAGGCAGAAATGTAGGAGCCAATTTCATTCTGGTTTTGGACTTCAACCGAGTCGTCGATGAAGTTTAAATAGTCGATTTCATTTCTGGTAAACCAAAGCCCAAGACTCAACTTGTGTTGTTCCGAGAGCTTCCATTCCAAATCGTCGCGCAGGGTGATGTCCTGAATCTTATTTCGCTGTTGTGTTGAAAATTGAAAGCTCAGTGTATCGAAGGTGAACTTGTCGATCAGCTCGTAATCGCTGTCGTACTGAGAGTAGGAAGCCAACACGCGATTGAAAATCTTCGGCGACCATTGGCGGCTCCACTTAAAACTCGTCCCGGTATTTCCCCATTTTGTGACGTCGGTAGTTTCCAACTTCGAATCTGTGTCTAAGCCCAAACCGGCACCAAAATCCTGAACGGAAGAATTGTCAAGATTGTCGCGACTGTTGAAGAAATTCAGGCTTACCACATCCTTCTTTCCAAGATTCAAATTGAGCTTGGCGTTGAGGTCGTAGAAAAAGAAATCGGGCTCCACACTTCCGCTGCCGCCAATGCCAAAACCTAGGGGCTCATCTTCTTGATCGGCCTCGGTTACGTTATTGAAAATGCTTTGATAAGTTGGGCTTCTAAGAATGTCGGTATAAGACCTTCGGGCTGCGAGTAAAAAGGAGCCGTTCACAAAAGGAAGCGGAGTTTCGGCCACCACATTTGCACTGAGCATGTTCGCTGTGACGTTGATGGCGGGTTTTTTCAAATTTCCCGACTTGGCTGTCATGTCGACCACCGAGCTTACCCGTCCGCCGTACTTAGCTTCGAACCCACCTTTGTACACCTGAACATCTTTGATGGCGTTTGCATTGAAGGCCGAGAAAATCCCAAAAAAGTGATCGACGTGGTAGATGTTCATGCCATCCAATAAGATTAGGTTTTGATCGGGAGTTCCGCCGCGGACGTACAAGCCTGAAGAACTTTCATTCGCTCCTGATATTCCAGGAAGCAGCTGAAGACTTCGGAAAATGTCCACCTCTCCAAGGTTCGGTAGGTTCTGAAGTTGAGCTGGATTGATGCTAATTTTTGAAATCTCTTCGGAGGACTCAATGCTTTGGTTGCTCTCTTCGGAGTATTCGAAGACGTCGAGTTCCACGGCTTCGTTCACCAATTCAACATTAAATTCTTTCAGGTTTTTAGAACCATCGAGCCAAATGGTATCGCGGCGGTAACCGAGGTAATTGAAGATGAGTCGGCTTCCTTTTTTCGGAACCGCCAATAAGGTGAAATAACCTTCGATGTTGGAAGTAGCGCTTTGCATGCCCGGCAAGGCAACCACGTGCACGTAGGGCAGACTTTCAGAAGTTTCCGAATCGGTTATTTTTCCAGAAATCGTGACTTCTTGAGCACTTAAACCGAGTCCAAGAATCGAAAGGGAGGTAAATAAGTAGAGCCTTCTAAGCACAAAAGCGAATGACGGAAATCTTTTCGAATGAAGCAGGATTTCTTGATGAAAGGAGTTCAAGCTCTATGCTCTGAATCGGATTTGGGATTTGTCGCTTTCGCTTTGCTTCAGCGTCCAAAGGGGCCCGAGATCTGTTGATTAACGAAGAATAATTCCCACATTCCCACATTTTCCATGCTCCATGCTCCATGCTCAACGCTCTCAAAGTGCGTAGCTCACCGACTTCACGGCGTCCATCACACGCTTCACATTCGGAAGAGCTTCCTCCATCAGTGTTTTCGCAAAAGGAAAAGGAGTATCGGATTGGGTCACACGAACGACCGGTGCGTCCAAATAATCGAAGGCGTCTTTCTGAACTCGGTAGGCCAATTCAGAACTCAAAGAAGCCATTGGCCAAGCTTCTTCAACCACAACACAACGGTTGGTTTTCTTCACTGAGTTTATAATGGTTTCAACATCCAACGGACGAATTGTTCTCAAGTCCACAACTTCAACATTGATTCCTTCTTTGGCCAACTCATCGGCAGCTTCTTCAACGACTTTAATGATTTTACCAAAAGTGAGGATGGTGCAGTCCGTTCCTTGCCGAGTGATGTTTGCTTTTCCGATTGGAATCAAATACTCTCCATCTGGCACTTCACCTTTGTCTCCGTAAATTTTTTCAGACTCCATAACCAATACTGGGTTGTCGTCGCGTATGGCCGACTTCAACAATCCTTTGGCGTCGTATGGGTTGGAAGGAGTCACGATTTTTAATCCGGGCACGTTGGCGTAAAAACTCTCGTAGGCTACAGAGTGCGTAGCTGCAAGTTGACCAGCTTGTCCGTTTCCACCACGAAATACGATGGGTACATTGTAAGCACCACCACTCATCTGCAGCATTTTGGCTGCTGAGTTTATGATTTGATCGGCAGCAAGAACCGCGAAGTTCCAAGTCATGAATTCAACAATCGGACGAAGGCCATTCATGGCAGCTCCAACGGCGATTCCTGAAAATCCCAATTCAGCGATGGGCGTGTCAATAACACGACGTGCACCAAACTCATCCAACATTCCTTGACTCACTTTATAAGCGCCGTTGTATTCGGCAACTTCTTCGCCCATCAGGAATACGTTTTCATCGCGACGCATTTCTTCTGACATCGCTTCGTTGAGGGCCTCTCGGTATTGGATTATTCGCATGGTCTTGTAATAAGGGTGGCAAATTTAGTCAAAGAGTCTTTCGTATCTTTATTACACAATGCGGCCAGTTCATTTTCTTTTTGCGCTTTTCCTTCTCGCAACAATTTCTGTGCAGGCTCAAGATTGGAGTCCGGTAGTAGTGGATCGGATTGCGCATTACTCATTGGGTGTTGGAGGGCCGCTTTACCAAAGTATTTGGGTCGACTCAACAACTGTCGACAGTAGTCTGCGAACTTACCACCTTAATAGAGTTTCTAAAATCAACTTGCAATTGATGAATTCAGATTTTGGAGATGGTGAACTCTACGATCGTGTTGCTCTGCTCAATGAGGGCCAATTTATGCAAGAGAAGGTCACTGAACTGGGTGATAAGTCCTGGAAATTTGAAGGTCGAACGACTTACTATATTGACCTTAACGTTGGTGGCAAGTTTTACTTTGGTACAGAGGAAAATCTTGAAGCCGAAGTGATACATCGAGGAGTTTCAAATGTGTTTGACTCACCCGATAGCGTCGCTACAATCAGACTTTCGAATGGAGAGTTTGTTCAGATATCAAAGAACAATGGTATTCTTCAATTTCCTGTTGGTAAAGACACAAGTGCCAATGTTCATTTACTCGGATTTCAGGACGACGCATCGAATTTCAGTTTGGGTTACTTCATGGATTGGCACGAAGGAGATTTCTTTAGGACCACAAATGGAACCACTACAAATGGTTGGGACCACAGCATCTCGCAATTCGATTATTGGATAATGAATCGGAAGTTGAGTAATGGTATGATCAGCTTTGAACTTTATTACCATAGGTACGAATGCTATTCCTGTAGCACGGCATTTCAATTTAATGACACCATCTGGGAATCTGGGACTTATGAAACGTCCCCAACTGCTCTCAACGACAGTTTGCTACTTATCAATGGTTTCACAATCGATAGAAGGATCTGGACCGATATGATTCGAAATGTTTTCAAGGGTGGGGCAATGGGTTATGGCTTTGGCAGTGCAGGCCCAATTGTTTAAAGCACCTTCAAAGGGCTGAATCCACCTCCCCCTCAAATATTGTTATGGTTTCAAGATTTGTCTTCCCCCCCAAAAGGAGATACGGTCTTTAGTGGGCCAGAAATTTTTGGTTATTCTGACCCGGCCATTCTTTTGAAGCAAGTTAACATTCACCGCTTTGAAACGAATTCTAGTTTTGAATTTAGCCATTATAAGATTGGAGATAAACTCTATAACGTAGAAGTGGGTACGGATAAATTTCCCGAACAACGAAGGCTGAACTCAGTCTATCCAAACCCCGTCAAAGGAAAGCTTCAACTTCCATTGACCTTGCGAGGCCAGCCGCGTGTCTTTGATGTTTCTGGCAAGGAGATTAATCTTGCCTACAATGAAGTCGAAAACTCACTCAATACAGAATCACTACCACCAGGTCTTTACCTTTTGATTAGCGGAGACCAGACATTCCGATTCATTAAGGAGTAAAGTCACAAACAGCCAAGGCCTTTTCGACATCTTTGTCGAATGCCGAATTTCATTCAAAAACGTTGGGAAAAATTCAAGGGTCAATCGAAGATGGCCAAGATGTGGGACATTCTATTTCTTGCATTGATCATCGCCTTTCTATTTCCTGATGGAAGAGATGCCATGCGTCGCGCAATTTTGAGCACTGGAATCGTAGGATCTGTAGATGTCAACGCCGATGAAGATTTGACCTACAAAAGTGGGGCTTGGATACTTCAAGATTTGAATGGGGCTGAAGTTCAACTGAGCGAACTGAAAGGTCAAGCCATCTTTCTGAATTTCTGGGCAACTTGGTGCGGGCCGTGCAAGGCAGAAATGCCGTCGATTGAAGCTTTGTACAAAGACATGGGCGATGAGGTGAATTTTCTCATCGTGAGTTACGAAGATCCAGAAGTCATTCGGCAATTCATGAACGATGAGGTCTATGACCTTCCTGTGTTCTTCCCAAAAAACGGAATTCCAGATCAGTTGAAAGCAGAGGCACTCCCTACCACTTTGGTCATCGACGTTGAGGGTAAGATTTTACACCGTTCCAGTGGTATGAGCAATTGGGATTCAGACAGCGCCAGAGAGCTTTTGCGTTCGGCATTGGGTAAAAGCTGAAACAATCTTAATTCCAGCTTCTTGCACCTTTAAAAAGTCGAAAACAAGTCTACCTTTGGTAACCTATTTTCCGATTGAATCGCTTACAATATATTCGCTGTTCTGGAGACATTAGGACATACATGAAAGACATTATGAAGAATTGGATTTTATTTTCACTCCTCACACTCGGCTTAGGATTGACTACATCTTGCGGTGGAGGAAATGCTGAAGAAACAGACGCCACCACTGGAGGAAACAAAATTATTCTCGCCAATGAAAATTGGGCCACCTCGAACGTCCTCACATACCTCACAAAGGCCATTCTTGAAGAAGAAGGATACGAAGTACAGGTGAAAAATTTCAGCATTGAAAAGATTTTTGTTGAAATGAAGCAAGGAGACGTCGACGTTTTTATGGACGTTTGGTACGATGCACACAGCATCTATTTATACGAGTTCGGTGAAGTGGAAGATTACGGAACCGTTTACGACGGTTGTCAACTTGGATGGGCCGTACCTGCTTACTCGAAATTCGTAAACATTGGAGACCTTACGAAAGATCCGGAGGCCTTTGGAGGCACCATCTTCGGAATTCGAAAAGACGCAGGAGTTATGCTCGCCACGAAAGCGGTGATTCAAGAGAATAACTGGAATTTTGAAGTAAAAAATCTTGAAACTCAAGAATTGTCGAAACAACTTCAAGCATCTAAAAGTCAGGGCAAAGAATTTGTTACGGCTGCTTGGACACCAGATTGGAAGAACGCTGAGTACGACTTGCGTTTTCTAAAGGATACTTCGGGTTTATTTGGAAAGAGCGACGAGATTCGGAAAATGGGGCGCGAAGGATTTGCCGCTACTTTTCCAGAAGCACACAAAATCATTGAGGCCATATACATTGAAGACGAGCAATTCTCAGATTTTTTAAATCTCATGCGCGACGTGCGCAATCCGGAGAAAGTTGAAGCGATTGCCAAAGAATGGGTCGCGAACAACCGAAGCATTGTGGATGAGTGGCTTGCGATAGCAAAGAAGGAAGAGGCCACACTTTAGTCGCAGCAATTTGCGCGGCCAGCTCCGCTCGAAGGGCCTTTTAACTAACTTTGCACACCTTAAGTGGAAGCCTAATATTCGAAGCATATGGACATTCTGGTTTGCATCAGCAAAGCCCCCGATACTACAGCAAAAATCCAATTTACGGATGGGAACACTAAGTTCGACGAGAACGGTGTTCAATTTATAGTAAACCCATACGACGAGTGGTATGCACTCGTAAGAGCGCTTGAGCTTAAAGAAGCAGGCGGTGGAAGTGTATGCATCATTACCGTCGGTGGTCCTGAAGCTGATCCGGTAATTCGAAAAGCCTTGGCCATAGGTGCCGACAAAGCGGTGCGCATAGATGCGCAACCAACAGATGCTGGTTTTGTAGCTGGTCAAATCGCAGATTACGCAAAAGCAAATTCCTTCGACCTTATTCTTTGTGGAAAAGAAACCATCAATTACAATGGTTCTCAAGTGGGTGGAATGATTGCTGCTGAGATGGATCTTCCATATGTTTCACAAGCCATCAAGTTGGATGTTGCGGGAGCAACTGCAACTGTTGAAAGAGACATTCAAGGTGGAGTTGAAGTACTTGAAGGAAACACTCCTCTCGTGATTTCCTGTGCTAAGGGAATGGCAGAACAACGCATTCCAAACATGCGCGGAATTATGGCGGCTCGAACCAAACCATTGGAAGTAGTCGCGCCAACTGATCGTCCGGCCCTTACTGAGGTTGTAGGCTACGATTTACCTCCACAGAAAACTGAAGTTAAACTGGTAGACCCAGAAAACGCCGAAGAACTGATCAACCTTCTTAGAAACGAAGCAAAAATTATTTAGAACATGGCTGTACTTGTATTCGCAGACAACACCAACGGAAGCATTGCCAAGTCATCCAAAGAGGCAATCAATTATGCCCATCAAATGGGGCAGGGAGTTACTGTAGTTACTTATGGTGAGATCTCCCAAGACAAGCTTTCTGCTCTTGGAAATTCAGGAGCAAACAAAGTATTGCATCACACAGGAGTAAACAGAGTAGAGCCTTCTCAGCTTTCTAAAATGGTTGCTGAAGCCGCCAAAGCTGAATCAGCTGAGATTGTAGTTTTTGCACACGACTATACTGGAAAATCGGTCGCTCCCTTAACGGCAGTTCGCTTAAATGCGGGCATCGTTTCAGGCGCCGTTGCACTTCCAGATACATCTTCTGGATTTCGAGTAAGAAAGGCCGTATTCAGTGGAAAGGCATTTGCCAACTACGAATTGAAGTCGGATGTTAAAGTCATCAGCCTTCTTCCGAACTCCATCGATTTAGTAGAAGTTTCAGGAAGCGCATCTGTAGAGAATTTCAGTGCCGATCTTGGAAGTGCTGGTCTGGTTCAAAAAGAAGTAAGAGGAACAGTATCAGAAGGTGGACCTGTTTTAACCGAAGCCGAATTGGTGGTTTCTGCAGGACGCGGATTGAAAGGTCCTGAGAATTGGGGCATGGTAGAAGAATTGGCAGAGCTTTTAGGAGCCGCAACAGCTTGTTCTCGTCCGGTTGCCGATGTAGGTTGGAGACCTCACCACGAGCACGTTGGACAAACAGGTGTTGCCATTCGTCCGAACTTGTACATCGCCATTGGTATTTCCGGTGCGATTCAGCATTTGGCTGGAGTAAACGGATCGAAGGTGATTGTTGTCATAAACAAAGATCCTGAAGCGCCTTTCTTTAAAGCTGCCGATTATGGAATCGTAGGAGATGCTTTCGAAGTAGTGCCTAAATTGATTGAAGCGGTCAAGAAACTCAAAGCTGCCTAAGTGGAGCAGAAGATCCAACTTGAAATTGTAGGTCTCTCCTACAGCCAAACTCAAACAGGTGCGTACGCATTGGTTTTGGGTGAGCAGAATGGACAGCGAAGATTGCCCGTGATCATCGGGAATTTTGAAGCGCAATCCATCGCCATCGAGTTGGAAAACATGCAGCCTTCAAGGCCGCTTACCCACGACATTTTTAAATCCTTTGCCGAGTCCTTTCAGATTTCTGTTGTGGAAGTCATCATATACAATTTGGTTGAAGGAGTTTTCTTTGCCAAGATTGTGTGCGAGCGCGATGGTGAACGCATGGAAATTGACGCAAGAACCTCAGATGCCATTGCATTGGCCGTACGTTTTAAGTGTCCGATGTTTACCTATGAATTCATTCTCGAGAAAGCGGGAATTATTCTAGACGACGACAGCGAAATTGAAGCGGGAAGCGACATTGATGAGGACGAAGTGAAAGGTCAGAAGATTGAAGTCTCTGGCAAGAAGTCCTCACAACTCAACAACATGAGCATCCCCGAGCTCGAGGAAGAGCTCAACAAAGCCATCGAAGCAGAAGATTACGAACGCGCTTCGAACATCCGCGACGAGATCAGTTCTCGGTCTTAGTAGGATTTGAGATTGGTGCCAGGGATTTGACCTGCCCAAATCCTAACCCATTATTCATTTCCCACATCTCAATTCTCAAATCCAAACTCTTTTCCTTTCTTTGAAGCATGTCCCAATTAGCAATCACTTTTATTGGATTGAGTCGAGGTCTTTTGGGAATGGCCGTTCTCATTGGCATTGCCTGGTTGTTCAGTTCTAACCGAAAGGCCATCTCTTGGAAGGTTGTAGGCTTGGGCATAGGCATCCAAGCCTTGCTTGCAGTGCTCATTCTTAAAGTGGGCTTTGTCCAAAGTTTTTTTGAGCTGGTCGGGAAGTTCTTCGTGAAAATTCTTGATTTCACGCGCGACGGAAGTCAGTTCCTCTTCGGGAGCTTTATGGAGGTCGACACCTACGGATTCATATTCGCGTTTCAAGTACTTCCAACCATCGTATTCTTTTCTGCGCTGACCTCGGTTCTATTTTACTTGGGAATCATTCAAAAGGTGGTGTGGGGATTGGCTTGGTTTTTCACTAAGACCCTGCGCATTTCTGGAGCTGAAAGTTTGAGTGTTGCAGGAAACATCTTCTTAGGTCAAACAGAAAGTCCGTTGATGATTAAGGCTTATTTGCCTAAAATGAATCGCTCGGAGATTCTACTCGTGATGATCGGTGGAATGGCGACAGTTGCTGGAGGAGTGCTTTCGGCCTACATCGCTTTCTTGGGAGGTGACGATCCCGTTCAACGTTTGCTTTTTGCAAAACATCTCTTGGCAGCGAGCATCATGGCAGCTCCTGGCGCCATAGTAATTTCCAAAATATTGATGCCTCAAACGGAGGAGATCAATTCGAACATCGAAATCAGCAAGGAGAAAGTAGGAAGCAACTTTTTGGATGCCATGTCGAATGGAACGACGGAAGGATTGAAACTTGCTGTGAACGTTGGGGCGATGCTTTTGGTGTTTTTCGCTTTCATTGCACTCTTCAATTTTGGCTTTGAAAAAATTGGACAGGTCACCGGCTTGAACACTTTGATTGCCGACCTCACGACTGGGCAATACAACAGTTTAAACCTGCAATTCATTTTGGGATATTTCTTCGCTCCATTGATGTGGGTTATTGGAGTTTCGGCTCAAGACATGGCCTTGGTTGGTCAGTTGCTGGGAGAGAAGATCATCGCTTCAGAATTTGTGGGATACACCTCCTTAGCTGAGATGAAAGCAGCAGGTGCTTTTTCTTCAGAAAAGTCCATCATAATGGCGACTTATATGCTCTGTGGTTTCGCCAATTTTGCGTCCATTGGAATTCAAATTGGCGGCATCGGATCTTTGGCGCCATCCAAACGTCAACAACTTTCGGAATTTGGAATGCGTGCCTTGCTTGGAGGTTCATTGGCAAGTTTAATTTCTGCTACCATCGTTGGCGTGGTTCTGTAGCGAATTGACTGTGATGAAGAAATTAATATACTTCAGGAGCTCGATTTTAATTCTTACCTTTCTTTCCGCCGCCGTCATCTATGGTTCCATCTCCTTTGTGAATCACAATCTCTTTCGAACCTCGGCTCTTGATTTGGGGGTTTACAACAATGCCATTTACAAGTACGGCCATTTTAAAATGGCTACCAGCGCTGTGTATGAAGAGGAAGCAAGGAATTTGTTTTCAGATCATTTCGACCTTTTAGTTCCCATTCTTTCTCCTCTGCAGTATGTTCTTGGAAACTATACGCTGCTCATTGTTCAGATTCTTGCACTTCTGCTCGGAGCATATGGCCTTTACCTCTACATCAAACCGAAAGGGGAGTGGGCCGCGGTAGCTTCTGTTGTCTATTTTCTGAGCTTCTACGGTGTGTTTGGAGCAGTTTCCTACGATTATCACAGCAACGTAATTGCTGCTGCTATTCTGCCTTGGTTTTTCGTCTTCGTTCGGGACAAAAAATTAGTTCCAGCTCTGGCAATTTTCAGCTTGATCTTGGTGTCGAAGGAGAACATGGCCCTCTGGATGGTGTTCATCTGTGCAGGAATGGCCATCGAGTTTTGGAAGGAAAGCAAAGTCCGAAACCTTCTGATTTTGGGCTCAGTATTCAGTGCATTTTATTTCATTCTTGTACTGAGTGTCATCATTCCTGCGATTGCTCCCACCAAGGAGTATTTCCATTTCGATTTTTCAGTGCTTGGAGCAAGCCCAAAGGAGGCGCTCGTCTACATCATCAGTCATCCTTTTGAAACACTTAAGAGTCTGTTCGAAAATCATATGGGCGATCCAAATGGAGATGGTATTAAGGCTGAGACTTACTGGGCGCTGTGCTTTGCAAGTCTGCCAGTGCTTATTCGCAAGCCGCAGTTTATTTTGATGCTGATTCCCATACTGTTTCAAAAAATGCTCAATGACAATGCATATAAATGGAGCATTGACGTACACTACAACATTGAGTTCGCGCCAATTCTGGCCATTGGAATCTTCTCTGTATTGGGCCTTGTAAAACGTCAAGCGATTCGTTGGAGTCTGCTCCTCATCGTCTGTGGTCTAAACATATGGTCTACGAGTCGGATCTTGAAGTCCACCTACGTCTATCGTGAAGATTTGAAGATTCAATTTCAGAATGAAGAACATTACCGAACACATTTTGATCACGAAAAAGTTCAAGAAGCTCTAAAGCTCATTCCGGAAGAGGCTAGTGTGAGTGCCCACTATCCATTCGTTCCTCATTTGGCATTTCGAGATGAAATCTATGAGTTTCCGATTTTGCATGAAGCCAAATACATCGTTTTCTCTAAGTTGTTTTATCCCTATCCGTTATCAAAGGATCACTTTGATAGCTATACGGAAGAGTTGAAAATCTCGAAGGATTGGGATGTTGTTCTGGATGAAGAGGAAATTACAATCTTGAAGCGAGCCTTCAAGGGCGAAGAGCAACTATAGCTTAGCGGAGAATCAATTTACCACCGAAGCTTTGACCACCTTGAAGAAGATTGATTTGGTAGATTCCACGTGGAAAGCTTGAGAGATCGATTGTCCGCAGGTATTCCGATTCTCCAAGAACATCTTCGAAGTTTTCAAAGACCAGCCTTCCATTGAGGTCATAGATTCTAAGCACCACGGAGCCAACTGCTCCATCACTTTTCAATTGAACTTGAAACTGCCCAGCATTTGGATTTGGATAAATCTGAAGATTTTCACCCCTTATGTCGAAGGTCCGACGAACTGAGACTATCTCGGAATAATCGAAGCTTCCGTCGAAGTCAACTTGTTTCAAGCGGTAATAGGAATTGCCGGTTAAGGGTTCTTCGTCAATGAACTTGTAGGTCGTTTTGGTCTTTTTAGTTCCGGCTCCTTCAAGCTCTCCAATGGAAGAAAAGTTTAAGTCGTCCGAGGATCGCTCTAGGGAAAAATAATCGTTGTTGCGTTCGGAGGAGGTGGACCAGCGCAATTGTACCTCTCGGTCGAATGAAGTTGCATTGAAAAATAGAAGCTCGATTGGTAGGGGAGAGGCAAAGTCGGATCTGTGCATCCAGAATTCTGAAAAGCTATCTACGCTGAACTCCACATAAGATGCGCCAAACTCAGTGCCACTCGACACCTGAGTAAAGTAGTTCAAATCTGTTGCATTGCTCGGGTCGTAAACCCCATTTGCAGTAGGTCCGTTGTACTTGGTCATACCCAATTCTGCAATCGTGCTGAGATCGTCGTCTGCAATTCCGTTGGCGGTGGCGGAATCAACCAGACTAGTGAATTCTGTATTCGAGAAATATAGTCGGATGTTGGCAGTGCCGGATGGTTGAGTATCGGTTTCCAAAAGATAGTGTCGGCCCAAGTATGCTAAGTTATTGTACAACTGAGCCGAAGGCTCAACGAAAGCGGTAGCTCGAACGATACCTAAGTCTGTCCCATTGGGTTCTATTGATGCTATGATTTCGTCGCTGCTCGTTGCGACGTAATAACGGAAAGCGTCTGAAAGAATGCGACAAGAATCGGTACTTGTCGCGGCAGGTAAACCGGCTCCTGGCGTAGGATTGGTTACAATGGAAGGGATGGTATCCAAACAGCCATTGGTGTCTTGAACTTCAACGGAGTAGGTTCCACCATTGGCAACGAATTTCTTGAGAAGACTATCTGAGAAGCCTTCTGAGTAAGCAAAGGCACCGCCAATTTCTCGGTAGTCGTAGGTCCCGCCTCCACCGTAGGATTGAATGAGTAGACCTGTTCCACCAGTACTTGGGCAAGAGCTGACCACGGTGTTGCTGTCGTAGATTGGGTAGACGGTGGCGATGAGCGTATCGCGCCTGCCTTCACCGCAATAACAATCGATGACGGGTCCGCTTCCAATCCAAGAAGTGTTCGAATTCATCCCGAACAAGGTGCCCGTTCTACCATTACCAGAATAATCGGTGAGGCTTGTACCCGGACCATCATCCATCTTGTAGTAGGCTTCTAGATTTGGCTCCGTTCCACTCAAGCATAAATACCTATTGGATGAAATTTCAGTAGCAGTGCGTACGTCACTCCAAATGCGCACTTCGTCTATGTCGCCTGCATAATATAAATCGTTGCGACCAGCATTGAAAGAGCCTGCCTCGGAGCCGTCTCCAATGAAACCAAAACGAGTATTGGTTCTAACGCTTCCCAAATTGGCTCCTGAGTGTGAGTTTACATCTGTCGCCACCAATACACCATCCACATAGATGTACTTATTGGTTCCATCGTATACTCCGGCAATGTGATGCCAGTTGCCATCGTTTACAGACGTTCCTGCAGGAGAATAAAAGTCATTGATGTCACTTGTTTGAGTTGCGGTTGCAAAGCCTACCCGTCCATTGTCACCACGAACGAATAGGTTGTAGTATTCACTTCGATCAAAATCAACGATGGACCAATTGTCATTCGTTCCAACGCCAGTAACAGTTGTTCTAACCCAGCCTTCAACAGTCACTGTTGGAATTCCTGCACCTGGGGAGTAGGACATATTTAATGCAACATAATCGTTGGTTCCATCAAAGCGCAAGGCACTTCTTGTCGTATCTAAATTGACTTCAGCAATGAAGAAACTGTCGGTTTGAAAAAGGTCGGTTTTTAAGTAACTGTTTCCAGAGGCTACCAGGGTATTAGAACCATCGTACCAATAGAAATTAGTGGAATCGCTGTTCACTGTGAGCGTCACGTTTCCAGGGCATACGATCGTATCATTCGCGTCGGGTTTGTAGGCGATAAGAACACGAACCGTGTCATAGGAGGTGCAAGTATAGCCGACGCTATCGGCTTCTACATAAACCAGTGCAGAGGAATCGATGCTTGTTGAGGCAGTAGTGTCGCCATTGCTCCATACAATGTTTGAGAAGCCAAGTCCCAAATCAAAAACAACAGAGTCTGCTCCGCATGTGTCGGGGCCTAAGGAGAGCGAAGGTCGATCGATGATGGCAAGCGCTGTGTCCCTAGTGCTAGTTCAAGTAGGACAAGCGTAGGTATTGAGCCCCGAAGAAATCCAGGCACCGGGAAGGGTGAAGTTGAAGAGATTCGCCACTCGGCTGGTACCATTTGCATCGGGTGCAGAGGTGGCGCTTCCACTTTCATCCATCCGGTAGTTGACTTCTAGGCCAGTTTCAAGCCCTATAAGGCAATTGTTCATGTCGGCTTGAATTTGAGCCTGAGTACGGGCCACACTCCAAATTCTAAACTCATCCAAATCGCCATTAAACCAACTGTTTGGTCCGGTTGATCCATTGTAGGTGGGAGCCTCAGAACCAGTTCCTAAAAATCCATATCGAACAACGCCATTGCCATAGGTTGCTCCTCGAGTGGTGCTCGCATCCAACACTCCATCAATGTAAATTCGGATGGCTCCATTGTCGTAAACACAGGCAACGTGATGCCAATTCCCATCGTCGACCCTTGACACTGAACCAAAATCTTCGATGCCAACATTTGTGTTGATGTCGAAACCAATTTGTCCGGGCCCACCTCCGTCACCATCGATTTCTACTCTCCAGTATTAACTTCTGTCGAAGGAGGCAATGATTTGTGTAGTGCTGTCGGAAGTCCTTACCCAAGTTTCAACCGTCAATTCTGGGATTCCTGAACTCGCATACCAATACGAAGAAATGGCTGCATAGTCGCTTGCTCCATCAAACCGAAGTGCCGTAGTTGTTGTACCAGTATTGTATTCGGCAATGAAGAAACTGTCGGAAGCAGTGAGCGTTGGAGTGGTATAGTTTGCTCCTACGGCAATCAAAGAATCGCTTGTGGGTGAGTCGTACCAATAGTGAAGTGCACCACCACCATTTACATCCAAGAAAAATGGAACAAAATCACAGTTGAGACTATCATCTACAGTAGGTTGAGTGCATTGCGCCCGCGAAATGGCAGGAACCAGCACCAAAAGTGCAAAAAGTGAAGTCAGTCTTTTGGACATGAGAACGGTTGCAGGTCGAAATTTTTTTTCACTCATTATTGAACACACTTCAAAACAACACAAACCATGCTTATGTTCAATTTAAATCTGTTGAAAGTCAGAGTTATACGATTGGTAAACACGTTCTCTCTGAGTACGAATAAGCAAAAATTAGAGCTATTAAAAACTTACTAGATTTCTAATTTTCAACTAAGTGATGTCAATCACATTGAACCCAGAAACTACAGAGCTCAGCTAAGTATTCATCGAAGAGCTTCTCAGCTTGTAGCCGCTGACTTTCTAAAGCTTAAAGTCCTGTGCAACAGCCAGCAGATCGCCTGCTTTAGTTTACTTTGATGATTCCAAAGAGAAACTCATGATCGCCAACGGAGAATATCACGAATTGAAGATACTTAGGGAACTGCCTCAAGGTCTGTATCTAGGTGATGGTGAGGGTATTGAGGAGGAGGATGATATTTTGCTTCCCAATAAGTATTGCCCCGAGCATTTTGCAATAGGAGATGAGCTTCAGGTGTTTGTTTACCGAGATTCGGAGGATAGGAAGATAGCTACAGACCTCGATCCTAAAATCCTTCTCAATCAATTTGCCTTCTTGGAAGTAACGGCAGTTGAATCGGTTGGTGCTTTTATGGACTGGGGAATGGAGAAAGATCTATTGGTCCCATTCCGAGAGCAGCGAATGCCCATGGAGGAAGGGCGATGGTACATCGTTTATATGGAGCTCGATGAAGAGACCGATCGATTGTACGCAAGCAATAAGATTGAAAAACGCTTGAGCAACGATGACATGGAACTCGCTGAAGGTGATCAGGTGTCCGTCATTTTATATCACGAAACCGACCTGGGGTATAATGTGATTGTGAACCATCGGCACAAAGCTCTTCTCTACAAAAACGAAATATTCCGCGACGTCAAAATCGGCGATGAGTTGGATGCATATGTCAAGAACATTCGCGAAGACAACAAGTTGGACGTTGGTCTTCGTCCGAGTGGTTACGCCTCAACAGTAGAAGAAGATGTGAAGCGGATACTCCTCAAGATGCGTTTTCGAGGAGGCTTTTTGGCACTGAACGATAAAAGTGCGCCTGAGTTGATTTATTCTGAGCTGGGGATGAGCAAGAAAGCCTTCAAGAGAGCTATTGGCTCCTTATACAAGGAGAAAAAAATTGTTCTGAAAGATGAAGGGATTCAAATAAAAGGAGAAGACCTCTAAGGGCATTAAGTCCTGCTTATTCCTTTCCATATTCCTTTTTCATTCCCGCAATGAAAAGGTCGAAATCTGAATCGTAGCCTTCGCGAAAGGCCGAATCCATTGAGTTTTGCTGCTTTCTGTACAAACCAAGCCCAGTGAGAATTGTGTTGTTCGCAGTAATGGAGTCTTGCGCCAAAAGTCTAAATCGATTTTTGTTTGAAAATGGAACTTGCTTCATTCGCTTCAAAGCATTCTGGAAAAATTGTTGCTTTAGTTCTCGCTTACGCCAGAGCCTCATTTCGTCATTGAAAGAGGCATAAAGTGCTTTGAGCTTTTTGTATTCATCCAATCCGGCATCAACAAAAAGATCCACGTCGTTCATACGGTTCGCATAGTCTTCGTACTCTTTTGAATCAAGTCCAAATTTATCTTCCAGGAAAAGGTACGCGCCTCGATCCCCAACAAAGGTTGCAAGGTTCTCATTGAATTCAGCATCGCCATCTACGTAGAGTGTCGCATGTGTCAGTTCGTGAATCACCAAACGCGCCAGCATCCCTTCGTCTTCATCGAGCATATTGCTCAGGATGGGATCTCGAAACCAGCCCAAGGTACTCCAAGCTTGCACTGGGCTCACATCTACATCGTAACCTTCGTCCCAAAGCTGCTTGCTCAGTTTGGCGCTGCGCAATGAATCGAAGTAACCACGATAGGGGAGTCGACCCAAAAAGCCGTAATTCCAGGTGTATGCTTCGAGAGAAAATTCTGGACAGGCCTGAACAACCCACATAAGGTCTTTGCCTTCCTGATCGAAAAACGAAGTGTAATTTTTTGAATCGTTTAAACCCAGTGAGTCTTGAGCATAAGCTCGAACTTGCTGAATGAAATTCAACTTGAGTTTAACGCTGTCTGGGGTGTTGGCATTGCTGAGTACGTCTGAAACCTCCTCTGCACGGTAAATGATTTTAGCCTGGCCAATGCCTTGTTGAACACCGTACCAAATCAAGTCACCAAAAAAGCCAATGATGACTATGAAGAGAATAAGACAAATGGTCCATACCGTTCTCATTCGGTGAAATTAGTTCAATTGACCGATAGCACAAGTGATTCTGGACATTAGTGCTGCAAAACAAAAAAGCCCAACTTCTTGGAGGAAATTTGGCTTTTCAATGAATCAAACTAGACTAGTTCAGTGCGGCTTTCACAAAAGAAGAAATGCGTTTTCCATCGGCCTTTCCGGCCAATTTTTTACTTGCAGCACCCATCACCCTGCCCATGTCGGCCATGCCGCTCGCGCCCGTTTCAGAAACGATGGCTGCAATCGCTTGCTCCAGTTCTGAATCATCCATGGGTTTCGGTAAATAACGTGAGAGTACATCTGCTTGCCTCAATTCATCAGCGCGTAAATCTTCGCGGTTCTGATTGGCGTATAAGTCGGCAGACTCCATGCGCTGCTTCAAAAGTTTTTGCAAAACTTTCATCGCTGTTTCGTCGTCAACTTCTCCTTCGGCTCCTTTACTAGTTGCTGCTAGAAGAAACTCAGACTTTGCGGCGCGTAAAGCATCAAGCGTATCTCGATCTTTAGCCTTCATGGCTGTTTTAATGTCTTCGGTTATCTGGCTTACTATGCTCATTAGTCGACGTTGTCGTGTAAGAAACGGTTGTTTGGTTTGATGTCGGTTTTCTTCTCACCATCTTCCCCTTCACTTTCAGACAGCGTATAGCGACTTACTTGTGATTCAGATGAATGTGGCGCATCGTCGAGGTCAATCTGACGTCGTACGTATGCCGGAACACTCTCCATATCGTTGATGCCATTCGGCGATTTTAGTCGCATGCTTAAGTTCTTGAGGTTCATCATGCGTTCTTGGGCACGAAGCTGACGTTCTTCAGGACTGATGTCGGATGCAGTACTCTTATTTTCGGTCGCTTCTTTTGCTTGAGGCACTTCCTCTTTTTCTTTCCGAATGAAAGGTTCGTCGGGTGAAACACCAAGTCGGGCTTCTGGCTCTTCCTTCAGTTCGTAACGAACTTCTTCGCGTTTTTCCAATTCAAACTCAATCGTTGTTTGGGTTTCATCTTCTTCTTCGTCCGACTCATCTCTAATCCAAGAGCGATCTTCTTCTTCCTCTTCTTCCTCTTCTTTTTCTTCTGAAGTTGAATTGACCGTTGACTCCTGATCTACTGTTGAGCTTGGAAAGCTTGATTCAGGAACTTCTTCCTGCTCATCTTTTATTTCTGGGCGAAAAAACGATTTGAAGTCTTCCTCTGCAGGTTCTTCATTGGAATCTTCAATTGGAGTTGAACTCGGGCGGAACAGAACTTTTGGTTCTTCTTCAACTTTTTCTTCCCTCGTCGCTGTTGGCTGAGTGTCAGACTTGAGTTCTGGCTCGTCGCTTTCCAATACGTGGCGAATTGGCTCCTGCTTTGCAACGGGAGCTTCTACTTCCTGATTCAAATTCAGGATTTTCTTCTTTGGCTGGTAGCTCGTATCCAAGCTGGTACCAGTATCAGGATTTTTATTGAAACCGGTTGCAATCAATGTGATGTTCAGGGAATCGTCTTCCATTGTTTCATCCTGACCATAACCCCAAATAACATCGGCAGATAAACCAGCTTCGTTTTGGATGTAATCAGTGATGTCAGTGATCTCGTCCATCAATACTTCGCTCGAACCATAAGTGATGTTCAGGAGGACGTATTTGGCACCTTCAATTTTGTTGTCGTTGAGAAGGGGAGAGGCCAGAGCTTGGTTCACAGCGTTCAAGGCGCGGTCTTCACCTTTGGCTGTTGCGCTTCCCATGATGGCAACACCACTGTCTTTCATTACAGTTCGTACGTCGTTGAAGTCAACATTGATGGTTCCAACACGAGTGATTGTTTCAGCAATACCCTTTGCTGCTGTTGTGAGAACATTGTCGGCTTGGGCAAAGGCTTCATGAACGGCTAGGTTGCCATAGATTTCACGCAGCTTGTCGTTGTTGATGACAAGCAAGGTGTCTACGTTTTCACGCATTTGTTGAATGCCTTCCTCTGCTTGTAAGCGTCTTTTTCTTCCCTCGAAAGCAAAAGGCATCGTTACGATTCCAACGGTAAGAACGTCTAAATCACGTGAGGCTTTTGCAATAACAGGAGCAGCTCCTGTACCTGTTCCACCACCCATTCCAGCAGTGATGAACACCATTTTGGTTCCTTTGCCAAGAACTTCCTTGATGTGATCGATGCTCTCAATCGCTGAGTTGCGACCTGTTTCAGGGTTTGAACCAGCACCTAAGCCATCGGTGAGTGTTTCACCAAGCTGAATGCGGTTGTTGATTGGACTCATGTCCAAAGCTTGTTGGTCCGTGTTGCAAATGATGAAATCAACACCGTTGATTCCCTGATTGTGCATGTGATTCACGGCATTACCTCCTCCACCGCCAACACCTACTACTTTGATGATGTTGCTTTTCTCTTTTGGCAAATTGAATTTCATGATTCAGAATTTATTTCGTTCTTAATTGAGACCTTCATCCAATGCTTGGCTTGAGAAGCGAAGGATTTTATCGAAAATCTTCGAACCCTTTTTCTCTTGCTTGACTTCCTTCTGTTTTAGGTCTGGCTGAGTAATTCTTCGACGAGCCAACTCATCGAAGCCTTTCAAAACAAGTCCAACAGATGTCGAATACATCGGACTCGTAATCTCGTCAAGGTCTTTGTTTTCACTAGTATGCGCTAAGTGTTCCGTTGGATAACCAATGCGGGTATCCATTCCTGTAATGAACTCAAAGAGCTGTGTGATGTGCTTGAGTTGCGAACCGCCACCAGTAACCACGATGCCTGCAATTAGGCGATTCTCGTAAGCAGAGTTTTTGATTTCGTAGTACACCTGCTCAATGATTTCTTCCATCCTTGCTTGGATGATGTTCGAAAGATTACGAACAGAAATCTCCTTTGGCTGACGTCCACTCAATCCTGGAATCACAACAATTTCATTCTCCTGACTTTCACTTGCTAGAGCAGAACCGAATTTCACTTTCAGCAACTCTGCTTGTTTCCGGATGATGGCACAACCTTCCTTTACATCTTCAGTGATAACGTTCCCTCCAAAAGGAATGACAGCAGTATGGCGAATGATGTTTTCCTGGAAAATCGCAACATCGGTTGTTCCACCACCGATGTCGACGAGAACAACTCCAGCTTCTTTTTCTTCTTCATTCAAAACAGCTTCTGAAGAAGCTAAGGGTTCAAGTGTGAGCCCCATGAGCTCTAATTGAGCACGCTCAATACAACGCGTAATGTTGTTGATGGCTGCTACTTGTGCAGTGATGATGTGGAAATTACCCTCGAGGCGCAATCCCGACATTCCAACCGGGTCGAGCACTCCACGTTCATTGTCGACCGAGAAATCCTGGGGAAGGACATCAATGATTTCTTCACCTGGAAGCATGACGAGCTTATACATGTCCTGCTTTAAATCTTCAATGTCTTTCTCACTGATTTCGTCTTCCAAACTTTTTCTCATCAATACACCTCCGTGCTGAATGCTGCGGATGTGCTGCCCGGCGATGCCCACATTGGCTTCGCCAATTTCTACTTTCGACTGGTCTTGGGCTTTAGTAATTGCCGTCCGAATGGCATCGACCGTAGGTGTGATGTGCGTCACAACGCCACGAGTAACCCCAGCAGACGGAGCTTTACCCATACCGAGGATTTCAAGCTTTCCGTGCTCGTTCTTCCGCCCAACCATTGCCACGATTTTTGTGGTTCCAATGTCGAGTCCTACGACGATTTCACCCCCGATTTTTGCTTTTGTCATTTGGAGCAGATTACTTGATTTTCGTACTTGAGGTTAATTGTGCTGTATTCATTCCAGCCAGTCTTTGAAAAGCCTTCTTCGTATAGAATCCTGAGATTCTTGAATTTTTGTTCAAATCCAGTCGCTTTACCGAATTCAATTCTTTGCTTACCCACTTTGGGGATGAGGTAGAGGTTCTGATCTGAATTCACTTCGACCTGGGCAATTTGCGCTCTCCAAAAAGGATTGCTGTGGATGAAAGCACTTAATGCATACAAGGAATTCACAAAAGCTTTTTCCTCTTTAACATCCTCGGTTTCAACATTCAAGAGCTCGGCGTAATTTAGGTTTAGGTTACCGCTAAAGACTAGTACGCGAGCAGTGAACTTATTCGACAGGGGCATCAAACGTCCATCTTCGTCTAAGTAGAAACCTGTTCCATTTTTATTGTAGATGCGGGCAATCGGATTGCGTTCCTCTATATCGACCATCAATGCACAATCGATGGTAGTGTATACCTGAGCATTGAGAACAGAAGGTTTCAACATTAGCTCTCGCTCTATGAGCTTCAAGTCGATTTCGGCCAAGGGCTGCCCCTCCAGATGGTAGCCCAATTTGCTGATTAGGCTCTTAACATCGTCTTCATCAACAAAGTGATTGTTGTTCTTGTGATCGATTTTCACTACAGGACCCTTGCAAATGTCCAATGAGGGATTCTCATTTACGAAGCCGTACAAGGCGATGGTTCCCAGTAGGAACGCAGACCAAAATGTGATATTTAATACCTTGTTAATCAAGTTCTTGTAAGCAATTTGTTATAGGTTCAACCCATTCCGAAACATCGCCAGCTCCCATGCTCACGAGCAATTCTGGCTGGGCAGATTTCAGGTATTCTAAAAATTCATCTTTATCGACCAGCTTTTTTTGACTTGCTGAGACTTTTTCAAGAATCAATTGTGAACTGATTCCCTCCAATGGAGCTTCGCGCGCGGGGTAGATGTCTGTGATAAAAACTGCGTCTGCTTCAGAAAGGGCCTTACCAAATTCAGTGGCAAAATCACGTGTTCTAGAATAGAGGTGAGGTTGAAAGAGTACCTCCATCTTACGGTTTGGGTACAATTCGCGAATCGAACGAAGACTCGTTTCAATTTCTGTTGGATGATGCGCGTAATCGTCGATGTAGACACAAGAATCTGTGGCTAGTTGTAGATCGAAACGACGTTCAATGCCTTTAAAGCTTCCGAGTGCTTCACGAATCTCATTTCCTGAAACACCCGCAAGAAGTGCCATTGCGCACGCACCTACTGCATTTTCTAAATTATGCCGGCCAGGATACGAAAACTTCAAGTGCTCAATTTTACCTTCTGGATGTTTTAGGTCGAAGACAAAGTCCCCATCAGTAAGTGCAATGTTCTCCGCAGAAAAATCAGCGTCTTCAAGGCCATAGCTGAAGTGTTTGCTTTCAGTCAAAAGCTGTGGGTCGATTTTCTCGTTGAGAAGCAGATGACCTCCGGGTCTGAGTCTTTGAGTGAGAACGCTAAATCCTTTCTGAATTTCTTCAGAGCTGCCATAGATGTCCAGGTGGTCGGCATCGATGGAGGAGATCAAAAGAAAGTTAGGTTCCAGTTGAAGGAAGGAGCGGTCGTATTCATCAGCTTCTAGAACATAATGTTTGCTGCTCGAGAAATGTACATTGCTCTTGAAATTTTTCGAGATTCCTCCGAGAAAGGCCTGGCAGTCGAAGCTCGATTGAGCCATCAAGTGAGCAAGTATGCATGAGATGCTTGTTTTTCCGTGAGTGCCAGCAACAGCCATGGAAATTCCTTTGTTGCTGATGTGTCCCAATTCCTTTGCCCTCTTCGACATGGGTGTTGAGCTCTTCTCTAGAATTTGAAACTCACCCAAGTTGGCGGGAATGGCTGGTGTGTACACAACGCGGTCGAGGTCTTGGGGGAGGTCAGCGGAGCGATCTTCATAGTGAATGTGCATGCCTTCATCTTCTAGACTTTTGCAAAGGGACGAACGGTATCTGTCGTAACCAGAAACTTTATTTCCAATGTGCAGATGGTAGCGTGCTAGGGCACTCATTCCAATTCCGCCAATACCGAGAAAGTAGATGTGCTCTTTCATGATTGGCTGAGCCCGATGATTTCATTTGCGATGCGCTCATCCGAATCTTTTTGAGCCATAAGAGCAATGGCATTTTTTAAAGAAGTCTGTGCGTCCCGGTCGTACAGGACGGTTTCCAGCTCTGTCCATAAATTCTCTCGTATGTCCACGTCTTTAATCAAGCGGGCGGCACCCCGACTTACCAATGCCATGGCGTTTTTCGTTTGATGATCTTCAGCTACATTCGGTGAAGGGACTAAGAAGGTTGGCTTATCGATGTGGCACAATTCCGACACGGCCATCGCCCCTGCACGCGAGACGATGAAGTCTGCGGCTGCATAAGCCAAATCCATTTGTTTGATGAACACATGAAGTTTGATGGCTTCGCCGGGTGTAATTTGCTTGGAGAGCTTGTCAGCGCTTTCGATGTACGCCTTGCCGTGTTGCCAGAGAATTTGATATCCGGCAGAAAGCATTTCCTGATAATGTTTTTTAACCGCTTCATTGATGGAGAGCGCACCCAAACTTCCCCCAACGAAGAGGATGGTCTTCTTATTCGGATTCAGGCCAAAGTGCTTAATTCCCACTTCTCGTTTCCCTTCAATTTCAATCACTTCTGTCCGAATGGGGTTTCCGGTCATAACAATCTTCTCTTTCGGGAACCAGCGATCCAAGCCTTCATAGGCGACGCAGATGCGATTCACACTGTTGGCTAAGATTCGGTTGGTGATGCCGGGAAATGAGTTTTGTTCTTGAATGAGGGTTGGAACGCCCATTCTTGATGCTGCAAATAGGAGTGGTCCGCTTGCATATCCACCAACGCCGATGCAAACATCGGGTTTGAATTTGCGGATGATTTTTCCTGATTTGAGAAGACTAGAGATGACCTTAAATGGAAAACTCAAATTTCTGCGATCAAGCTTTCGTTGAAGGCCACTGATCCACTCTATGTGCTTTATACCTCGGGCACCACGGGCAAGCCTAAGGGTGTTGTCAGGGATAACGGGGGACATGCCGTCGCTTTGAGATATAGCATGCAGGCGATCTACGACGTCGGACCGGGCGATGTCTTTTGGGCAGCCTCGGATGTCGGCTGGGTAGTTGGCCACTCCTATATCGTCTATGCGCCACTGATTACTGGTTGTACCACAATCCTGTTTGAGGGTAAGCCGGTACGAACGCCAGATGCAGGGACGTTTTGGCGGGTGATTGAAGAACATCAGGTGAAAGTATTTTTTACCGCGCCCACTGGCTTTCGCGCCATGCGCAAAGAGGATCCTGAGAGCTTGCTGCTTCGAGACTATGACATATCCTGCCTGCAAGCTTTGTTCGTTGCTGGTGAGCGAACGGACCCACCCACTTACCACTGGCTCTGCGATATATTGAATATCCCCGTGATCGATCACTGGTGGCAGACTGAAACCGGATGGCCAGTTGCGGCTAACTTGCGCGGAGTTGAGCCTAGGCCAACGCTGGCGGGTTCGGCAAGCTTTCCAGTGCCAGGCTTTGAAGTTCAGGTGCTGGGGTCTGATCATGAACCGCTGGCGGCTGAAGAAGAGGGTGATGTCGTGATTCGGTTGCCCCTGCCGCCCGGTTGTATGTCTACCGTCTGGGGTGATCACCAGCGTTATTTGGATGCTTATATGGAGCAGCATCCCGGTTATTACCATACAGGTGATGGTGGCTATTTCGATGCTGATGGCTATTTGTACATTATGGGACGAACTGATGATGTCATCAATGTTGCGGGTCACAGGCTCTCGACGGGAGAAATGGAAGAAATCGTTGCAGCCCACCCTGCCATTGCAGAGTGTGCGGTTGTTGGTATTGAAGATCGGGACAAGGGTCAACTGCCCGTCGGATTGTTGATACTCAAGGACGGCGTGCAGTTGTCAGCGGCGCAGCTCGAGGCAGAGCTGGTGGCGATGGTCAGACAGGCCATCGGCGCCTTCGCGAATTTCAAACAGACGGTGGTGGTCAGTCGGCTGCCAAAGACGCGTTCAGGTAAGATCCTGCGGCAGATCATCAGGAAAATTGCTGACGACAAGCCCTTCGACCCACCGGCCACCATCGATGACCCGTCTGTGCTGGTGGAGATTCGTGAGGCCTTAATGACTGCAGGAATTGGCCAGATGGCGGAGACGCAAGGATGAACAGCGTATTGATTACTGGCGCATCTTCAGGGTTTGGTGAAGCTTGTGCTCG
>ENA-OQVM01000964-OQVM01000964.1-marine-metagenome-genome-assembly--contig:-NODE-964-length-40979-cov-4.124762_pt1 | contig 40979 bp, 35 predicted proteins | sample MGYA00237776_ERZ505498 | MGnify/ENA primary metagenome ERZ505498 (study PRJEB26159, sample SAMN06265151) | marine metagenome | isolation source: Helgoland LTER site | place: Germany:Helgoland, sampling...
CCCTGAAGACGCCGTACCGGGAAGGCACCCCGCAATTTTTCTATTGAGGACTGCCCTACGATGGGCGTTAGATGAAATGCGTCTTTACCTGATCGATAGATAAGCTTCAGAAATTTACGATGTTGGGAGCTAAGGAAAGCTCATCGGTGAATTTTTTATACTAAACTCAACTAATACCAGCGCACATCAGTCTCTAATCATCATCAAACGCAAGATTCTGACCACTTAAAACACGAGGCTTTAAATTGTCAAAATCTCGATCTGACTTATCTGAAGATGGGCGGGCCACACAGGCCGAGCAAATACAACGCCTAGAATCCGATGGATTTTTATTATTGTCACCGTTTTTAAACGCGGATACGGTCGCGGCTCTTTCGGCCGTATCCCGAGAGAGGTTGCAGGCGATACGCGCAGCGCTGGGAACAAAAGAGATAGGTATTGGCAGTGCCGCGGGCTACGACGAGATTGTCCAGCGCTCCCCGGGGCGCTGGGATGTTCCAATAACGCCGCAGCAGTTTGGTATGGTAGATCGAGACATGCCTTGGTGGGGGCTTATCAGCGCAATACTGGGTGAGGATGCCGAGCACTCTTTTAGCGGAGTAGTTTCTTCTGACCCCGGTAGCCCGGCGCAGCACTGGCATACGGATTCCCCTCATGTGGCTAAGGAACACCTGCCGGCACATGCCATCAACGTGTTCGTCGCCTTACACGATATCCCCTTGGCCATGGGGCCGACCGAGTTTGCTCGGGGCTCCCACGTCCTTAGCAACCATTTAAGCAATCCGTCTCTGGTGCTCAATGAGCTGATTTACCAGCATAAGGGCACAGTACCCGAGACCCTGGTAAAAGATACTGAAACTAAAACACCCGAGGCTTGCGCCCACTCTATGGTTGCAGGCTCGTGTCTGATCTTTGATGATCGCTTACTGCACCGTGGCCTGGGCAACCAGTCGGATAACACCCGGCATGTGGCCTATTTTGCCTATCGTAGAAAAGGCTATACGGAAAACACACATTTTGAATCGAAGCGGTCCTTGTTAGAAGGCAAGATGCCCAATATTTAGGTTGGGTCAAGGCGTTCGCGCTAACCTTACTCAGGTGACATCTTCGTGACGAGGAACCGGGCACCCCGCCCTGCCCCAGCTGGCACCGAGAATTCAAGCGCGGCCTTGCATACCGAGCGGCAGTCTCATGCTGACACTTGCCTCCTAAATGTGTAGCGGACAAGCCACAACAAAACTCCGGACATAAAAAAACCCGGGGCGGCGCATGACGCCGACTCGGGCTCTTCGTTCACCGTCAGACCAGTGGATTATTAAACTGGCCAGAGGGTGATTTTAGGTAGGGCACTTCCTTAGAAAGCGTACCGACCCTGCAGGTACCAAGTACCACCGTTGAAGCCAAAAGGGCTGTCTTCGGGGTAGAGCTGGCCCAAACCACCTGGGTTAGGTGTCTTGTCTGGGTATTCGTCGAAAAGGTTGTCCACACCAGCCGTCAGCTCAAGGCTGTCGGTAAGCTGGTAAGACACCTGCGCATCGACCAACGTCGCTGCATCAACGTTGTAGCCATTACTGGTCGATTTCCAACCACCGTAGTAGTTAGCTCGCAGCAGTGTGCGCCACTTGCCTTGAGTGTGTGACCAAGCAACGTTGCCCTTCACATTGGGCAGTAACTCTTCCAAGGCTTCTACGCGACCCTCACTGATTGGGTTAATGCTACCTCGATCTGTGACTTCAGTGTCGTTGTAGTTAAACGCAACCGTAATGGTTGAGAAGCCACTCATTAGGTCGAAGTTCATGTTACCCACGAGATCAACACCTTTGGTGCGGGTATCGAAACTGTTTGAGAAGAACCGGAACTCAGCCAAATCGTCGAGGCCAATAAAGTCCTGTCGATTAATAACGCCGGCCTGATCCAGACCTGTCAAAGCCTCTCCCACAGTACCGTAGCTGGTACCACCGCCTGTGTAGTTCAAGGCAGCGAGGAAGTCGACGTTGGCACCCAGAGCAATGCGATCTTCTACATCAATGTCGTAGTAATCGATTGTCCAAGTAGACGCGCCAATATCAAAGCCAACGCCAAAGGAGAAGTTCTCAGCTTCTTCTGGCCCTAACTCTGGTCGACCCGCGCCGTCGTTTGTTGCCGCGATGTAATCAGCACCCAGCTGACCGGCGGCGGAAAACAAGGGAAGTGTTCCCTGATCTACCAATGTGCCGTTAACGTTCTGGGTTGTCACGTTAGTGATATTAGCCTGACCTGCGGTTGGGGCGTGGAAACCTGTGGAGAAAGCAGCACGTAGGCGAAGTGAGTCGGTAACATGAAACAGACCAGCAAGTTTGTAGTTGGTCGTGTTGTCGAAGTTACTGAATTCTTCGTATCGCACGGCAGCCTGAACAGTCAGCCTGTCGGTGAGGTCCGTTTCAACGTCCACGTAGAACGCGGTGTTATCCTGCTCTGCAGAGGTATCGTTGGGGAAGCCACCAAAGCCGTTCGAGCTTGAGGAGAACCCCTGTGAGGCCAGTGGGCCAAGTGCGTAAGACGCTGGATCACCGGCGAACAAATCAAACTCTTCCTCACGATATTCCGCACCAACAGCGACGTTGAGTTCAGATGCTAGGCCAACTTCAAAGCCGTAGGACAAATCGAGGTTGTAAACCGTTTCTGTTTGCTCCTGTCCACCGGGCACAAAATCTCTGGGGGTATTAGGTCCCAGCGAGCCATTAATGGTGTTGCGAATGTAGAATTCGGTCTTGTTCGAACCGCGTTGCGCGCTCAGGTCATAGTTGAGGCCTGTGCCCACATTGAACGAACCTCGAGCGCCGATCGCAAATGCACTGTCTTCGTTAGTACCGCCGAATCGAGGCACAAAGCCCGCAGGAATGGTTTCAATGAAGGAGAAGCAGTTGTCATCGGCTGTCACTGAAGCCAAAAGGCCCGCATCAGGAATGACGCCGCCCGATCCACCCAGTGGAATACCGTCGATACAGCTGCTGCCACCGTCCATATCACCTACTAGGACAGACGGCACGCCTGAATCGCTGGCTAATCCTGTCGTTGGATCGACCGTTGGTCCCTTGTAGACACCACCACGCTGACCGCTTGGGCCACCTACGACGTTTCGGTAAAAGAAACCGCCAGTGACAGCTCGCTCGGCATAGTTACCGAAGGCGTAAATTTCTAGACTGTCATTGATCTCGAAAGCCGCGTTTAAAAAGAGCTTGGCATCGTCGTCTACATCGGGCTGACCCCAATACTGAGGCGCTTCGCCTGTGTAGGTGTTGATCGCCTGAAAATCGGAAACTGGCGAATAACCATTGGCCGCGGCAAAAGCGACGTCGTTTCTGACTACCGATCGAACGGTGCCCTCGACATCCCGCATTTCACCGGTGATGTTGACGAAACCACGATCGCCCAGAGGCAAGCCTAAATTGGCTGCGACCATGTAGTTATCGCCATCGCCTTCAAAGGTAGAGCCGTAGCGCGCGACGACTTCAAAGCCCTCTGCATCGTCTCTTAGAATAAAGTTAAGAACCCCAGCAATGGCGTCAGAACCATACTGCGATGAAGCACCATCACGAAGAACCTCAACCTGCTTCAGCGCCAGTGAAGGAATTGACGCGATGTCTACGCCCTGAGCGCCATCAGAAATACCGCCACCTAAGAAGGAAATGATTGAACCACGATGACGACGCTTACCGTTTACCAGCACCAGCACGTTGTCAGGCGATAAACCGCGAAGGTTGGGTGGTCGCGTGATTGTCGCCGCGTCACTGATAGGCTGCGCATTGATATCAAACGACGGGACCTGCGTACGCAGCATATCCTGCAAATCGGTAGAGCCATTAGAGCGCATCTCGGTACCAGTGATCACATCAACGGGCACCGGGGAGTCCGAAGCTGAGCGGTCAGCCAGACGCGTACCAGTGATAATGACTTCTTCCAAATCATTGTCTTGTGCTACGGCGCCCTGCGCCATGGCTACCGCCAGGGCAAGCCCTTAAACGCGCCACATCGGACGATTTTTGATAAATCTCATTAAAAGCTCCTTTTGGGGTTGAGTAAGGTGGCATTTGACAGCCAAAAAACGTGGGAACGCGTCTAGACCATGCCAGCATGCAACTCATCCATAGCAAGAGGCCAAGAATGAGCTGCAGCGGCGGACTTTAACCTGCTATCGTCAACTAAACAGGGGACAATTTTCCATAATTTTTACTAATTTGTAGTTAACCTTAGACATTTTGTGGACGCTCTTTGGCGCCAGTACCCATGCTTAGTGAAGCGATCGCCGCTGCGGTGTATGTGTCAGGCCATCGGGTTTGATCAAGGCAGGGACGCCAAAGACAGCGCCCTAGGTCATCTGCACGATGAGCAACAGAGCTCTAAACTGCTCCCCTTGGTTGCACCGCCATACCGGGTGCGGTCCCAGACATTACCCATAAAGCCCGGCAAGCAGTGCTTTTCGTCGAAGGGATTGAGTCTGTGCGTTCACCTTCAATCTGCAGGGACGCCAAAGAACCCTATTTCAGATGGGTTTCGTGTGCTTCTCAATTGACATGAGCTAACGATTGGCGGGTAAAGTATCAACAAATTTGCTGGCAGCCACAGAAACTGCCACTAACCCCAAAAAGTATTGGCTTTTGCCTCGCAAGGGAAATCATGAAACTCGTCTTTTTGGTGAACTACGATCTACCGGCGCTACTGGCTTTAAACCGCATTTTGCCTGCTTGCGATAAACACAACATTCAAATTTTTTATACCCGAAAACCGATCTCGGGTTTGTGCCTGGCGCTTAGGCAACTCGGGGAATTTGAGGTCAAAGCGCTAGAGGAGACCTCAAGCTTACTGAGCTTCCAACAAATGGGCGCTATGGCCTTGAATGCAATTAACACCAACGACTTTTCCCGATACGCTGCCACGGAGCCGGATGTCGTCGTGAGCATACGACACATGTCCATTCTTCAGGCGCCGGCCATTGCCGTGCCCAAGTTGGCTATGCTGAATTTACACTCAGGGCTTTTGCCTGCCTACCAGGGGGTGATGTCTACCTTCAGGGCCCTGTGCCACCATGAAACAATCATCGGGACCACCCTTCACACCATCGAAAATACTGACATCGACAGGGGCCCTGCCATAGCCAGATCGCAAACCGCTGCGCGATTTGATAGGTCCTATTTATGGAACGTTTTAAACTTGTACCGTGACGGCGGTGAAAACGTGATCGAAGCCATCGCTCAACTTAGCGCCGGAGTGTCCCTGTCAGCAACACCACAGACGGGACGAGGTCAGTACTATACCTTCCCCACTGCCCAAGAAGTTGACGCAGCATCGATGCCCTTATTCGTGAATGGTGATGCCGATAATCTTGATCAACTTCTAACTGACTAGCTGTTCAACTCTCAAGCGGTTATGCCACCCAGCTGAGATTTATATACCTCGTCGGGGCCATCGGCAATCCACGAGAACCTGGCCAAAGTAAACCCCTCCCGACGACCTCTACAGCTAATCAGTAAGGTGGGCGGGTAGAGATGTTGTAAAGCCCTGCGTCGAATATTCAGTACTTCATGGGGTTTGGTCGGGTTTAATTGGCTTATGCTACTCACATACCCTTAGTTCTGGTTGAACATGGCTGGCATTGTTAGACGCACAAGCAGGGCCTCAGCTCAACATAACTGCCTCTATGCTGAGCAATTGGGATGGGCAACACTTAACGACTCGAAAGAGCATTCACGTTTTTTAAAGGCTCGGGGTCACATGCGAAAAACAATTTTTATTCAACAAATGGGCTACATATGCTTTTATTACCATTCGTCGGTGATGTACCGACCGTTGTGGTCTCGGCATCTGCGGCCATTCAAAAAGGGTTAATGTGCCAATCCTTCTAATATTTTTTCTTGCTTCTGGCTGGTCTGCTCTCGTCTACCAAGTCGTTTGGCAGCGCGTATTGTTCCGCGTCTATGGCGTAGACATTTACGCTACAACCTACGTAGTCACTGCCTTCATGCTGGGTTTAGGTGTAGGTAGTCTGGTTGGCGGCGCGCTCTCTAGACGCTTTCCAATGCGCTCCATATTTCTCTTTGGCGCGTTTGAGTTGGGAATTGGACTCTTTGGGTTAGTAAGCGTTAGCCTCTTTGAATGGGTCGCTCGTTTCACCGCAGGCACGAGCGACCTATTCGTCGCCTGCTTGTCCTTCACGCTTCTTTTACTCCCCACCCTCATGATGGGAGCAACCCTACCTATTCTGACTGGCTATGCGTCGGAACGCTCAAAAAATGTCGGCCGGTCTGTGTCACAGCTATATCTAGTCAATACTTTGGGCGCTGCATTCGGTGCGTGGAGCGCCGGTCACTTTCTCCTGAGTGCACTGGGCCTATGGGGCAGCAGCCTAGTCGCCGCCGCGGTCAACCTGAGCTTGGCAATTATCGTTCTCCTCCTTTGGCGGCGCATCCCAGTGCCAAGCAACGTCCAAGAAGCCGAAGCTGGGAGTACCGGCGCATGAATCGCAGCCTGGCACTTGCACTATCCGCTATGAGCGGCTTCATCGCGCTGTCCTATGAAATTCTCTGGTTCCGAACCTATGGATTTCTCACTGAGGGCAGCCCTCAGGCCTTTTCGGACCTCATGGCGGCATATCTCTTTGGCTTAACTGGGGGTGCCTTAATTTCCTATTGGCTTTCTCGCGAGGATATTGCGTTTCGATCCGCGGTGCTTAGCACCGGCGGCTCCCGCGGCCTGAGCGCCCCATACAAGGCAGTCGAACTCTCAGCAGAACATCAGACCAAGGCGCGTTTTCACAGACAGGTTATGATCCTCGGGGTCTTCATTATCGGCGCCAACCTCACTGGCTTTCTCACCATTCCAGCCATCGCAGAGGGAGTCTATCAATATAATATTGATGAGAAATGGGCCCTACCGTTTTTCGCTGTCGTTGCGGCTTTATTAGGAACCACCTTCCCACTGATTGCGCATTTTGCTATTCCGCCAAATCTCGCCACGGGGCAACGCCTCTCACATCTCTATGCGGCAAATATCTTGGGGTCAACAGCGGGAAGCCTGCTCACCGGGCTCATCGCCCTCGACCGCCTTTCCATTCAGACCTGCTCAGTCGTCTTGGCGCTGGGGGGTTTACTGTTGGGTGGTGTACTCATCTACTCGAGCCGCACGAACTTGAGCGACCGTTTGGTGACGGTTGCCATGGTACTCGTTATTGGGTTGCATATGGTCTTGCAGTCTCCATCGCTTTTCGATCGTGTCTACGAAAAATTGCTTTATGGCGACGGGCTTTCTGAGGATAAAAAATTTCAAAGCATCATAGAGAGAGCCGCAGGCGTGGTCACCGTGAGTCCCAGCGGAACCGTCTACGGCGGCGGCTCCTACGACGGATATTTCAACACTAACCCCGACCCCAGAGTGGATCACAACAGATCGCTGCGAGCCTATCTGGTTCCGTCGATTCACCCGAGTCCTCGGGAAATCTTGATGATAGGTCTCGGAAGCGCGAGCTGGCTACAAGTCCTCGCAGAGCACCCCAGGGTGGAGCGGATTGTTGTTGTTGAAATAAACCCTGCCTACGTCGAGGCCGCTCGAAGCTCCACGATTGTCGCTTCTTCACTTGATAATCCCAAGGTGGAAATTATCATCGGTGACGGTCGTCGCTACCTCAACGCACATCCGGATAAGTACGATGTCATTATTAACAATACGATCGCGTATTGGCGCTCACACGCCACCAACCTGCTAAGCCGCGCTTACTTAGAGCTGGCGCAAAGTCACCTCAAACCAAAGGGTATTGTGTATTGGAACAGCACCAAGTCAACCGCCGCTCAAAAGACAGGTGCCGTTGTCTTTCCGTATCTAATGCGCTTTCAAAATATGCTGATTGGGAGCAATCACCCGATCAACGTAAACAAGGCGCACTGGATCGAGGATCTCATTGCCTGGAAGATTAACGGGCGATTTGTTCTACCAAGAAATGCAGCACTGAAGATCGCCCAAGAAGTCGTAGAAGAGTCGCCTTGGAAGGGCGAACCCCCTTGGGAGTCTCGCGAGGAGATTCTAGAGCGCCTAAAGAACGTACCTGTCATCACCGACGACAACATGATTACTGAGTGGTCGCTTAAAGACACCTTTCCCTAAGCGTAGCTGTTCACGACTCACTCGCAGGCAATGGCGCCTTGGGGTTTCACGGTCGACCTATCAGAAATAGTAAGCTCCTCCAGAGCCCGAGTCGAAATCGGCTCCAGCCGCAGAGACGCTCAGGAATTTTCTTTGCCGTTAAAAAGAGCCCTCAACTATTAGAGCGCTTTCTTGCTCATCGATGCTTACCCAATTTAAGCTCAGTAGCTCTAAAGTCGGCCCTCATGCGCAAAAGAGGCATCGAGCAAACAGTTTCCATCTAAACAAAACGACTAGGCATTTAACTCTCGAGCGGTCATCTTGCCCAGCTGAGACATATGCACCTCGTCGGGGCCATCGGCAATCCGCGAGAACCTTGCCAAGGTAAATACCTCAGGAATCAGGGTGTCCTGACAAACACCCATGCCGCCGTATACCTGCATGGCCCGATCAGCGACCTGCTGCGCCATGTTGGGCGCCACAATTTTAACCATAGAGATATAGGGCCTCGCCGCTTGCATGCCCTGAGTATCCATGACGTGGGCAGCCTGCAAAGTGAGCAGTCGGGCCTGTTCGATATCGCAACGACAGCGGGCAATTTCGTGTTGCACGCTGGTTTTTTTGATCAGTTTTTCTCCAAAAGCCACGCGCTCGTCTGCCCGCGCGCACATCAGTTCTAGGCAACGCTGAGCCAGCCCCACTAACCCCATGGCGTACTGAAATCGGCCAGGACCAAGACGGCCCTGGGCAATTTCAAAACCGCAGCCCTCACCTTTAATCATATTGCTTACCGGCACCCGAACGTTATCGAACAGAAGCTCGGCCTCGCCGCCGGGGGAGTGTAGATTGTCGAATACTCGTAATTCCCGAACCAGCTTTACCCCGGGGGTATCCCTGGGCACTAAAATTGTGGAGTGCTGTCGGTGTCGGTCGTTTTCTGGGTTAGATTTACCCATCACCAACATAATTTTACAGCGCGGATTTATCGCATTGGTGGTCCACCACTTGCGGCCATTCAACACGTATTCATCGCCATCGCGTTTAATTTCCAACTCCATGTTAGTGGCATCAGAAGACGCCACTTGGGGTTCAGTCATTGCGTAGGCACTGCGAATTTCGCCTGCCAGCAAAGGGTTAAGCCACTGTTCCTGCTGCTCCAACGTGCCGTATTTTGCCAGCACTTCCATATTGCCCCGATCGGGCGCGTTGCAATTAAAAACTGCCTGAGCCCAGATCACCTTGCTCATGGTTTCAAACAGTGGCGCAATCTCTACGTTAGTTAGGCCAGGACTCCAAGGCTGGTATTCATGGGGCAGGAACAGATTCCACAACCCTTCGTCCTTCGCCTTTACCCTCAGTTCGTCAAACCAAGGAGGCGTTTGCCAAAGATTGTCCTGATTTAAAGTCCAGGTATTCCAGTCATGCTCACGAGGGTAAATGTGAGCCTCCATGAACGCTTGCAGTTGCGCGTTGATGGCTGACACTTTTTCGTTGACTTCAAAACCCATACTCACAAACCTCAGTTTTTGTAGCTATCGGCCAAACGGTTTACCGCTTGATAAAACTCTCCGATGGTGTCCTGCACGATGTCGGCAGCGCTTTTGACTTCATCAATGCGCCCTGCCACCTGACCCGACAGCGGAATCGCCGCCTCCATATCACCCCCGAAGTAGAGATCGGGTATCTTCGCCATGTGCTCCATGATATTGAATGCACCCATAGGCTCTAGCATTGTAGTCCGTTCGGTACGCAACGCCCGCAAAGCGGGACGAGACTGTTGATTGAGAAACACCGTATCGGTTGCCTTAGCGGACACCACCGCCTGCTTCCAGTTGTTGTGCACGGGTGAGTCGGAGCAGCTGAGCATTCGGGTACCCATTTGCACGCCCTCAGCACCCATGGCGAAGGCACCGGCCATAGACAAGCCGTCACACATACCCCCAGCGGCAATAATCGGAAGATCTGTGCGTAAACGAATAAGCGGCAACAACACCATGCTCGATACCGGACTAGGGTTTTTAAAGCCGCCCCCCTCGCCGCCTTCCACCACCAAACCGTCTACACCACAATCGATAGCCTTTAGTGCCATCTCAAGCGTGGGTACCACATGAAATACTTTGATCCCCGCCTCTTGAAAAGCCTGTGTACAAACATTGGGGCTGCCCGAAGAAGTCGTTACAAACTTAATATTCTGCTTAATCACAAAGTCGACAATATCGGTACCCTTTACGTAGGACAAAGCGACATTCATGCCAAAAGGCTTGTCGGTGAGGTCGCGCATTTTTGCGACCTCATTGCGAATATTGTCGAACTCACCCGAGGCAGTTTCGATGACACCCATGCCGCCGGCATTGCTGACTGCGGAGGCGAGTTGAGCCCGGGCAATCCAACCCATGGGGGCCTGAATGATGGGGTAATCAGTGCCGGTCATTGCGGTGACACGGTTTTTAATCGGTTGTGCTTTGGTCATGTTGTACCTCAAATAGGGATAGGGCTTAGGTGGGTGAAAGCATTGTTTCCACGCCTGTGCCTTGCAATAGGGCATCGACTGATGCGCGATCTGCATCACTCAAGGCGCGGTAGCGCTCGTTAGTCCACCTAAGACACTTAGCTTGATAAGGGAACGTCTGCTGAGTCCAGCGAGCGCCATCAATTTCAGACTCCCAAGTCTTGTCACCGGCTTGCACAGCCTGGGCGTTGGCCAGCTGTGCTGGAGCATAGACTCGCCCTATTTCCTGCATCAAGCCGCGCAAGCTTTCAGGTTGATCGCCCAACTTAATCCAGTCCTGTGCCTTCGGCTCCTGTCCGCTCTGGTCATCCATATGATCAATCCAAGCTACCGCCCGCGGGGAAACTTCATGGGCGATGGCTCTAGGCGTCGGGTCAAAACCCACCAACTGGGTGAGCTGACCATAAAGGCCGAAGTCTCCGGCGCCAGGACGATTCCCAAGCATAAATTTCTGATTGGCCAAATGATTTTCCATAGCAGCTAAAAATCGTCGATAACTGGCATCAATCACCGGTGCTGTCGTGTCATTGGACCCGACCACGTAAAGACGACTAATCTGACGCTCGGCCACCCACTGTTTGAGCTGCTCATGGGCCTCTTTTGGCAGACTTACGTCAAAACTATAGGGCAACAGCGTGCCTGCGTTATCGGCATCCAGTTTCGCATGCCAGCGATAGTGAAACATATACTTAGTGCACCACTCGTCAGCAAAGTCCTCGATCAAGTAATCGATAAACGCAAGTGCTGGGTCGTCAGGCAGTACCGAACGGTTGGGAACCATTTCCTCTAGGCGGCGGATAATGGGTGTAGAGTCGGTTACGGCTTGAAGCCCGCCCTCCTCCTCAAACAAAAACGTAGGCAGGAGGCCAGGCTTAGGTTTCTCAACGCCCAGAGCGTCGCACACTTGCTCGGGCTGTCCCCAAGTAATTGCGTAAGGCAGGCGCCGATAGCGCAAGAGCGCGAGCATTTTTTGGGTGTAGGGGGAGCCTGTGCCCCCGACTAAACGAATTGGTTGCTGTTGCGCCATAGTCACCCTCACATGGTCCTCACTGATATTGTCATTTTATTCTACGCGTCATCCCGGAGCATATATTGACATAAATACTGCCACTATGTAACTTAGCCGTGTACTATTTTGTCAGCCACGCTCACACGCCACCGCAAAAGAGGGGAGTGCGTCATGTACAGCGGCGACTATAAACTGATCGGCAGCGAAATGAGCTTTTTTACGCGCAAGCTAGAAGCCCAGCTGCGATTCCAGAAAATACCCTGGCATTATTTGTTTAAAACCGAAGAGCGCAGGACCGCCTTAGAAACAAAAGCCGGCACCCATTTTGTCCCTCTGCTGATGACCCCTGACAAGTGGCTGATTCACGACACCATTTCAATAGGCCCAATGCTCAACGAGCGCTTCAAAGAGCGCGAGGTTATCCCTGAAACACCACTTCAGCGCGCCTGCTGCTTCATTTTAGAAGACGCTTTTAATCACTGGTTAGGCCGAGTTTGCGTGCATTCTCGCTGGTGCTATCCCAGTAACGTGGCATGGGTCGGCCCTCATTTCGGGGCCAACATGACGCTTGATAGGTCCATTGATGTGCCATTTTCTGAGGCAGAGCTGGAGCAACTCGGTCCAATAGGACCAATGATGTATGAGAGCTTTGGCAGAGGGGTTTGCGAAGTCAATGGTGTGGGGCCTGATCAGGCTGTCGCCGTGAAAAGCGATTTCAAGAAAATGTTGCACGCTTTAGCCCAGCACTTTTCCAGCAACCCGTTCCTACTGGGTGACCGGCCTTGTCTTGCCGATTTTGCATTGGCGGGAGCCAGTAAAGCGCACTTTATCTGTGATCCAGAACCGAGAAGCTGGCTGGGAGAACACCGTGACATGTTGTTGAAATATACAGAACGCTTTTTTGAGAACTGGCAGAGTGATATCCCGCTCTGGCCCGCCGATGACAAGGTACCGGACAGCTTGCCTGTCGTGCTGGACTACCTCCAAGGCAGCTACTATCAGTCGGCACCGGCCAATATTGCAGCTGGTCTTGCCGGGGAGAAATATTACACGTTCGATTACGGCTTTGGTGCAACAAGGGCGCGCACTCAAAAACGTTTAAATGTGGCGAGACTTCATGTGCAGGACGAACTGCAGCGCCTAGGAGCAAACGAAAACGCCGCGATTAAGGTGCTGTTTGCCAATCGCGGGATCCTGGAACACTATCTAGGCTGAAGCCGAAGACACCTCAAAAACGTTCGTCAGCGGCCTAACGATAGCTCGGCAATAGCAAAGGTAATGATCATGTCCATGCGATTAAAAATTTGGTTAGTTCCGGCTCTGCTCTACGTCCTGTTTTTTGCCTGGTATACCGACTTTGGCGGCCCTTTGAGCGACGATGAGGTTGATCACTATGTAGCCGCCATGGAGAATAATGGCAGACCCGCCGAGTTGGTCGCCTTTATGAAAGCGTTCGCCAAACAAGACACCGGACGTCAGTTCCTGATGGTGAACAATATTGACATGAACGAAAATCCACCCAATGTCGAGGGCGCCGAACCCGGCGAAAGTGCCGCCGATCTCATGGGGCGCTATATGGCGCATATGATACCGGCGCTCCTGGCCCGAGCCTGCCACCCTGTATTAATGGGCTCTGCCGTCTATCCATCCATGGATCTTGTGGGTATCGAGGGGGCAGAGAACTGGGACCAGGCCGCGTTATTTCGCTATAAGAGTCGCCGTGCGCTCCTTGAAATTGTGACCAACCCAGCCTTCAACGGAAAACATCAGTTCAAAACTGCGGCCCTCGAAAAAACGATCGCCTTTCCTATAGAAACCAGCCTGTACCTTAGCGACCCCAGACTACTTCTTGCGCTTGTTTTGCTGGCACTAACCGCGCTGATCGAGAACATCCTAATGTCTAAACGGCGGGCAACAGGTCACCCTTAAGCAACAGCGAGGCTGAGCCAAAGGGCTCCCCCCTCAAACCTGAGAATCATTTACGATAGAAGCGCGCTGTGGGACATGTCCATAGCAATAGCCAGCTCTCGGTGCTCTGCATTTTTTTCAACGCCAGTGTAAAAACCTGAGCACCCACAACAAGGAACGAACAATGATCGAAGCTTTATTTTCCATGCAGGATAAAATTTGCGTTGTCACCGGCGGTAGCCGTGGCCTAGGCGCTGCTATGACTCAAGGATTTCTTGAGGCGGGAGCGAAGCGCGTCTACATTACTGCAAGGAAGGCTCAAGCCTGCATCGACGCTGCAGAAGAACTGAGTCAATACGGTGAATGTATTGCTCTCCCCTGTGACCTCTCCACCACTGAAGGTATGCAAACGCTGGTTACCGAACTCATGTCTCGGGAACAGCATCTCGATGTATTGGTGAACAATGCTGGCGCCGGTTGGGGCGCAAATTTTGGCCAGTTTCCGGAGAAGGGCTGGGATAAGGTGATGGATATTAATGTCAAAAGCCCATTCTTCTTAGTGCAGGCTTTGGCTCCCCTGTTGAAAAAGAATGCCAGCGCTGAGCACACCGCTAGCATCATCAACATAGGTTCGATCGCTGGCATAGTAGGAAGCGCCCTCGACAACTTTAGTTATGCCACTTCAAAGACCGCCATTCATCAGCTCACGCGCATACTCTCGACAGAACTGGCCAGCGACCATATCCGTGTTAACGCCATTGCCCCTGGCCGCTTTTATTCAAAAATGACCGAGTTTTTGAGTAACGACCAGGAAGCCTTCGAGGAGGAGTTGCAAACCATACCCATGCGGCGCTGGGGCGAAGCTAGGGATATCGCCGGGGTTGCCATTATGCTGGCTTCACCAGCGGGTGCCTTTATTACCGGCCAGATCATTCCGGTTGACGGCGGAACCTCGGTCATAAATTAATCCAGTGAACTCCGTGGGCATCTGTCCGGTTACAAAACACAGCGCTCACTAGAGTGCTGGATCCCGAGCGCAATATTGAGAATCCTGCTGAAAGAGAGCGGGCTTTTCGGCTTAATGCCGCTGTTGGAGGTATCCGCATAGTTGCCAACTTGTGGATCATCAAAGACCACTACCGCCAACGAATACTGACCGCAGGGCAGCCTTCGCACAATCGGTCAATTCAACAAAGCCCGGCGATTTCAACGACAACAACAACGACAGCCAACACGACTAACGAATAAAAACCGCTTGCTATTTATACTGTACATATATACAGTTACGGCATTCCTAAACCCACACATGAGGTGATCTGTGGCCGTAGTAGCAATGTGGAAATGTGATCGGGACGATGCAATGTTCGATAGCAAAAAAGACGCTGATGCCCACGACAAAATGCTGGAGCTCGCAGACGGCTTTCGCACACTTTTTGAGGCTCAGGTCGAAGGCATCAGTGAACAGGATGCCGAGAATATCGGGCTGCTGCTCTCTATGAATAAACACGTCCTGATTGCCGCCTGCAAAGGCAATCCGGATTTGCTGGGCGGTATTGGTCGCGAGAGCGAAGAAGAAACGGCATCTAACATCACGCCGCTAACAGCCAAAGCATAGCGGCGAAACACTAGACCTGGCCCCCTGATGGCAGGGCTTCCCGGTTACAGTGCTCCACACCCAAAGTATCGAGCTCAGACTGGGTCAACTCCCGCCAAGCACCTTGTTGCAACTTTGGGTCAAGGGATAAGGGTCCAATCGATAGTCGGTGCAGGTTCAGCACCCGATTGTTGAAATAGCCGAACATGCGTTTGATTTGGTGATATCGGCCTTCGACCAGATCCACCTCAACTTCAAAATCAGAAAGCCTTCGAATTTCCGCTGGGCGAGTGGTGATGTTTTCAAATGCAAAATACAAACCGGCCGCAAACGCCTCGATGTAATCCGATCTAAAGGGTTGTTCCAGCTGCACCCTGTAGGTTTTAACAACTCCCCTTTGGGGGCTGGAAACACCCCGTGACCAGCGCCCATCATTGGTAAGCAACAGTAACCCAGTGGAATTAAAATCTAAGCGACCGACAATATGCAGAGCCTTTGCATAGGGCGCGGACACCAGGTCGAGGACCGTGGGATGCTGCTCATCACATGTAGCACTGACCATGCCCGGCGGCTTGTGCAGCATAATATATCGGGGCTGCTCAGCCTGTAGCACCTTCCGGTCTAACACCACGTGTGTAAACGGTCCCACTACCTGGCTCATAGCTTCCGCCGCCAATCCGTCCAACAAGATTCGGCCCTGTGCCAGCAGCTGGTGCACGTGGCTGCGTTTAATGCCCTCCCGGCAGACGATGAAGCGATCGAGTCTTGAACGTTGCGATTTCATTAGCTCAACACCTACCTCGTCAGGGCTGCCCTAGAGCCTGCATCAGACTATTCGCAACGACACCAGCTTGCCCGAAAGTCAGGTTGTGATTCGCATCTTCGATCGTAATAAGTCTGAGTTGGGGTAAATCTTTGGCCATTTGCTCTGCGCCCTCATAAGGAACAACTTTATCAGCAGTCCCCCAAATGGCGGTGACCGGGATATCGGTTTTACCCAGGATTTGATAACGATCAGACAGATCGCCCATAGGGAAGTTGCGCAGCGTAGACAGCATCGCGTCTGTGTAGCCTTCATAAATGGCCTGCGCCTCAAATTTAGGGAGCATATCTTTCGGAGCCCTACCTGCGCGCACTTCCGCCTCAATACCTGCGTACGCATAGTGCTTGCCCACAAGGGTGGAGAGCCATTCACCCAATACCGGCGCGGCCATTATCGATAAAGAACCGGCATCAGGCATGTAGCCCGCAGGGGCTATCAACACCAGCTGCTTAATCTGTTCGGGGTGGGAAGCGCTGTAATCGACCACATTGGCACCGCCCATGGAATAGCCCACCAAGGTCAGAGGGGTTGCAAGTTTCAAGCCTGCAATTAATGACGCTAACTCACTTTGGTACAGCGCAGAATCGTAGGCCACCGCAGGACGATCGGAAAAACCACGACCAAAATGATCGTAGGTAATCACCTGATAGCCCGCATCTAGCAAATAGGGGGTGACTTGCTCCCATACAAACTTAGGGGTACTGAAGCCATGAACCAAAATAAGGGTGGGCGCCTCACGATTGCCCTCACGCGTGTAGGACAAAACACCCTGTTCCGTCTGCAAATATAAGCCACCTAATTTTTCACGCGCCTCACTGTCCAGCTCCTCCAATCCGGCGCGCGCAACGACGTAAGCCGCCGCTGCAATGATCAGTAAAATAACAACAGTCCATGCAAGATATTTTGACAACCGAGCCATTACAGAGCTCCACTGAGACGCAGACTAAAAGCGTAGCACAGAGTACTCACGCAAAGCTCAGACGACGAAGGCATAAGTGACTCTCCAAGCCTGTGGCTTCTCCAACGACTCATAGAAAGGCATAGGGCTCCCCGCCCAGCCACCTCTGGTACCGAGCCGTCTGCCCGAACGCAACCCGCAAGCGATTACTTTTGTCAAAAAGGAAAGCAAATGTGTCACGGGGCCAATCGGCAGAAACGGCACCGACTGATCGTCGGCATTGGAACCCGTTAACCCACGCCTTTCACCCCTGGCTGTACCGACTTTATGGCAGCGTTACGGGCCCCTGAAAGCTGCGCATGCCGGAGCCAAAATAGAAAAACGCAACCGTTGGCGAAGGCAATGTGACTACCCAGGGCGCTTGCAACTCAACCGTTCTCAAACGAGCCTCATCGGGCAATGGCAGGTCTTCGTCATGCTCTGCATTCCCCACCACTTCGACAAAGTCGCCCTCAGGCAAGCTCATGATCGTCAAGCTGCGACCCGCCTCATAACCCACCACATGAGACTTATTAACCCTAATCTGCATCAAACCGCCGGGGTGAACTATTGGTTTGCCCGGTATCGCCACATGTATAAATTGCCTGCCAGCGATGCTGCGTTCTTGTACCGGTTCTCCCTCACCATTGGGTGAATGCCTAAACACTGCAGCGTCCATAGAAGCGTCGCCCACCCCCACGCCGCGCAAAGAATTGTCCAATTCTTTTAATAGCAAGTCGTAATCCTGCTGGTTAGCCGGCTCGACACCCATCCATACGCGTCCGGTGGCAACCTCGACAACTTCCATATACGAGTTACGACCGTAAGGGACGGCGATGCCACCCTCCGATAATTGCTCCTGCATTAAATTTTTCAACGATGTCATTGCTATCTCTCAGATGAACTGCAAATCGGAAATAGATTGCTAGTTGGGGGTATAGACGTACTCGTCACCCTCAACAAATTTCTCCGCCAGCGTCTTATCAACCATCACGGCCATTTGCGAGATCGATTCATACAAAGGCCCTCGGGAGCTGGCTTGGTGCGCCACCAGCAGTGCGCTCAACTCATTGAGCTTGTCGCTGCGGCTAGCGGCAAGATTGATGTGCTCTGTGGGATCGTCCGCTAGGTTGTACAACCATTGTTGCCGGCCATCAGTGGGACGATCGTTAACCTGTAACTTCCAGTCACCGTGACGCACCACCTGGTAGTGCCCGTTTTGCCAAAACAAGGTTTCACGATTCCAGTCGTCTGCGCCCTCGCCAGTGGCCAGCGGCAACAAATCTACCCCGTCAATAACGACCCCTTCGGGCTGTGAGGCACCCGCTGCGGCAGCCAGAGTGGGCATCACATCGATGTGGGCAACGGGCGCATTCACAGAAATACCGGGGGCTATTTTGGCGGGCCACCTCACGAACATCGGCACCCGTAGACCACCCTCAAACATGGTGATTTTAAAGCCGCGGAACGGGCTGTTCACTTCAGGGATACCAATATAACCTGCACCGCCATTGTCACTCGTAAAGACCACAAGCGTGTTGTCGGCGATGCCCTCCTCCTCCAGCGTATCCAGAATGCGGCCCACACTGCGGTCAACCGCGCGAATCATGCCCGCATATACGCGCTTGCGATGGGGCTCAATACCTTCGAGGGCGTCAAAGTCCTCTCGGGTGGCTTGCAAAGGCGTGTGAGGCCCCCAGTGGGCAAGGTAAAGAAAGAAGGGGCGGTTCTTGTTGGCCTTAATTACCTTAATCGATTCATCGGTCCAATAATCTGTCAGATAGCCACCGGGCTTAAATTTGTCGGCTTCGCCAGAGTTATAAGTCGCCGAAAACCCCATGCCCGCCCAAAGAAATTTATCAATGGGGTCAAAGGACACCTTCGCGTTCACCACATTAGGGTCGTTCTCGGGCAAGTACAAACCGCTCTGCATCAGCAAGCTGTCTTCAAAGCCCTGCTCGTGGGGGGCCATACCGTTTTCGCGACCGAGGTGCCATTTGCCAATATGGGCAGTGTAATAGCCTTGCGCTTTAAGGGTTTCTGCGATGGTCACCTCTGAAGCCGGCAGCCCCTTGCGCTCATAGGGCGGCTGGCTTTCCTCGAGGGCCTGATCGTAAAGAGAAGGAGGCAGACCACTATCCATGCTTTTGCTAACGGCAGAGACCAGCTTGATCATACCGGCGGGTGTGGGGGTAAACTCGAATCCTGTGCGGGTGGGATAGCGACCGGTCATCATCATCGCTCGCGACGGCGCACAGGTACTGGCGCCAGAATAAGACTGCGTAAAAACAGCCCCTTCCGCGGCCAAACGGTCAATGCTGGGGGTTTGCATGCCGCCCACGCCGCCGCCGAAAGTGGAAATATCGTTGTAGCCCAGATCATCCGCCACGATAAGGACAATATTAGGCGGTCGCTCATCCACCGTGGCCGCAGGCGCTGCAGGCCCCTTTTGCCAGGGAACTTCCCGGTTGGGGGCGACATCGGCATATCTCTGGCTCGTCGTGTATTTTACCAGTGCGATCAGAATGTCTGCTCGCTTGGACCAAGCGACACCACCACCCACTGCGGCTATAACCAATAAAGAAATTAGAAATTTTTTCATCGGGACACACCCTCCAACCAGTGACCCTTAAAGCCAGACGTTTCGATATTGAGTTGACCTGCCAACCCAGCAGTGCGGTGCACGCCAATTTCCCGCATAGCCTCTGACTGCATTACCTCTAGCATGACCTGACGTGAGGGCCATACCGCCAGCACTACCACATCCCACAATTCCTCTACCTCACCCAAGGCCAAGCGTTCCACATCACCCTCGAAACCAATGCCACCGCCAATACCCTGCAGTAATTTCTTCACGCCGGCTTCGTACAGCTCGTAAGCCTCCCGTCCGCTGAGATCGGTTTCGCGGCCGTCCTCATAGTCAGCTTTTTCCTTAAACTTAATGAGGTTGACCATGCAGATTGCACCCTCGGCGCCGGGTTCAAGAAAGCCCTTCATCTGCTGTTCATTGGGGTAGACTTTGTTGACGACTTGCATTGCTATTTCCCTCTCAAAAATTCATCTGCGCTAAGTCAAAGCCAGCTGCAACAACGCGGTGCCCAGCGCCAAAAAAAGCCCAACCGTTAAGCGTGGCGAGGCGTACAGCGCCGCTCGCATTTGCACTGGGAAAGCAAAGGTCTGCTGCATCGCCGCGATCTTGTACTTGTGGATTAGCGCAAAGTCAGGATCTGCAAATGACAACACAATCACATCCCGGCGTGACCGGTAGCGCACAAGTCCAGCCATATGCCACCCGGGATTCTCCGGCGTATTCCAGGCATCCAGATAACCACCCACGCCCTGCCCGACAATGACAGGATGCCCTGCCCTGCGTAATATCTTGCCCATGAACGGCCGGGTATATTCTGTCAGCAGCGCAGACGCCTTAATGTCCTGTCCTGTATCTGGGTGTTTTACGGGTGATGGGTTAAATTTAACAAGGTTCACCATAATGAACTCCTTGCCATCATCTTCCTCCATAAACCTGCGAAACGTGGCAACTTCCCCCGTACTCAAACCGTGCTCGACACTGTCCTGAAAGACCGCTGAGAAGTGGGCCACTTCATCTGGAGTCAGCGGTTTTTTCAGTCCGTCATACCAAAGGCGAAATGCCAGATAAGCCACCAGCGCTACAACCCAAAGTGCAATCATCATGAAGGGGTCGCCTCGCGCCACCTCTTGGTATTGCCTGCACGTATGGGTGCCCGTCGGGCCCGTAACTTTGTTGCAAAAACCATTAACGTTCTCTCTTTAATTACTTTTCGCTGCTGAAAAACGCCATCCGCTTACCCCTGGGGCTTGGCACTTTGTGCTCCTCAGGCAAGGTGCAGAGTCTGTCCATATGGGTAGTACTGCCGTCGGCATACTCCCACACCAGCTGTTCACCCGTGGGCCCTTGGTGGAGGTAGCGCTTAACCACTACCGGCCCCCAACCAAAGGCATGGAAGTCCAATATACCGTCGTTCCAGATCATGCTGGCTGAGGAGCGCATGCAGTAATCTTTATCGCCAAGGCTGAACAGCACCGACCCCTCGGTATCGTTTGTATTGAGACCGGCGGTACTGTTGGGGCCGTAGTCGTGGATAACTCCACTCGTAGTCACTACGACACGGCTACCGCACTGCTCCACTCTTTCCACATGGCCCACATGGCCACCCCGCACCCCAATCCAGAGACCTCGGATATCGTCGGCACCCTCAGGTAGTGGCTCGGTACACTGCGCTAAAATGGGCAGGGGGAAATGGGTGTAGCCACAATTAGGGGTATTGCCTTTGGCTATGTCGGCCGCCAGTAGCCCGCTGCCATCAAGCTCTGGTAGCTCACAATAATTCAGCACGCTGCCGTCCCCTGCCAGAGTAGCCGGATCTATAGTTAGTGGCGGTCGCGACGATAAAAATCCCAGCCAAAAAATAAAGAGCAATAAGCCAAGCGCTGCGGTGAACAGCACGACAATAACTTGCTTAATCATGAAGACGCCCAACCCGCCAAGAGATAAAGCTCGGTTTTTAAAGTCCGTCTCCATCGCAGCGAAAACGGCATACTAGCTCGCCACCAGAGCATCAGCCACAGGCCCGAACAAGGTTTGCTTAAGCGTTTTAAAAATGCCCGGCTCCTTAGTGCCCAGCTGCGTGGCCAAAGTTTTGGCATGCTCCAGTAGCTCATCCAAAGGTGCTTTGCCGTCAGAGATTCCTGCTGCGATCGCCTCATCTGCGGTATAACGTTTGCCCGTTAATACGGCATTGCGAGTGGTATTTGGGGGCAGCTTGGCATGTAAAATGCCCATCATCGCAGGTGGAATGGGCACACCCACATCCACCTCAGAAACGGAAAACCAACCCCGATCTTGTCGCATAATGCGGTAATCACAGGACAGCGCCAAGAATGCCCCCGCGGCAAAGGCATGGCCATTTACCGCTGCAACTGTTGGACAAGGCAGCTTAAGTAAACGTTGGTGGACCTCACCCATACGCCGACCAAACACTGCCATTTCATCAGGAGTAAGTGTCACTACCTTTTCCAAGTTGAGGCCATTGCAAAAAAACTTGCCTACGCCGGTGAGGACCAATGAGGTGCCCTGGCCACAATCACCTTCAACCTCAGCCAACAGTTCCAGCATGCGCTGCTGCCAATCAGGACAAATGGTGCTAGAGCCTTCGTCCATCGTAATGAGATGAAGACCGTTCTCTTTTGAGTAGCTAATCATCTAAATTCCTAGCGAGTGTAGAAATAACCTCTAGCGTTTTGGCTCGAAAGAATCGACAAAACCTCATTAACTTATGCTTCAAATCTGATTCTGCAGGTCCAAGATGGCGGTAACACATTGCTCGGGCTGATCTTGCTGCAAAAAATGGCCCGCAGGACTAATCGTTCGGTGTTCCACCCCTTTGCAGCCCGGTACTTTTTTGAGGAAAGCTTTGTCACCACCCGCCGTTACGGGATCGTTATCCGAAAAGGCACACATAAAGGGCTTATCAAACTGCTCAAGCACTTTCCACGCCGCCTTGTTTTCTTCCACTTCAGGCTCATCATGCAACAGGGGCACCAAGCTAGGAAAACGCCTAGCGCCTGCCATGTAGCTTTGATCGGGAAAGGGTGCGTTGAAAGCTGCCTCCACCCCAGCCGACATGGGCGTGGGTGATATCACTTTCATTAAATGCCCAATGTCGAGGTCCGCGGATTCGGCGCAAAATTTGCGCCAGTACAAAAAGCCGGGAATACCCGATGTATCGCGAAATCGACTATTTAATTCCTCTGCCTTCACCACTGACAAGCTTTGATACGCAGCCTTCAAAGGCTCCGTATATTCCTGAGGAATCATTCCAGCGGGAAGTCCGCCATTAGCCAAGACCACCCCGGCAAACCGCTCGGGGAATGCGGTCACCAGACGCAACCCAATCAAGCTGCCCCAGTCCTGAAAAAATACGGTGATGTCATTGAGATCCAACTGAGTCAGCCAGTCGCTCATCCAAGTCACGTGCCGGGCGTAGGTATAGTCCTCGGTTTGAGTGGGTTTATCAGAGCGGCCAAAACCAACCAGATCTGGCGCAATGACGCGAAACCCCGCCACCACCAACAAGGGAATCATATGCCGGTACACGTAGCTCCATACCGGCTGACCGTGCATTAGTAAAATGATTTGACCATTAGCCGGCCCTTCATCTAAGTAATGAATGCGCAGCTCACCACCTTCCGTATCGCCCACCTGCAAGTAACGAGGCTGAAATGGGTAATCAACCAGATCTATGAAGCGTTCGTCGGGAGTCCTTTTAGCGTCCATTACCTTTTATTTCTCTTCTAAATTTATTTATGACGTTATTCATGATCACGCCAGCCGCTAAACGCTCTTGCCTTTATTGTGACATAGGATTATCTTTGTCCTAATTATTACGGCATAACTTATGCCATAAAAATAAAATAATTAGGAGTAAAGTGCAATGAAAAAAACAGAGAAGCTTCCCATCGCTCTATTTTTTGCCATCTATGCGTCAAGCCCTCTAGCCCAACAAACCAACGCCCTCGAAGAAATCGTAGTCACCGCAACAAAGCGCGTGCAGAGCCTGCAAGATGTGCCGATAGCAGTAAACGCCTTTAATGCTGATACCATTGAAGTCGCCGGCATTAATAACGCAGGTGACCTAGCAATTCTTACGCCCGCACTGAATATCAATGTCAATACGAACCCCTTCGCAGCTCGCATGATCATTCGCGGTGTCGGAACGGCCCAAACCGATCCGGCCCTCGAGCCATCTGTCGGCCTTTTCATTGACGGCGTTTATTTAGGTCGCACAGGCCTAGGCATGTCAGACCTAACCGATATTGAGCGTATCGAGGTACTGCAGGGGCCCCAGGGTACGCTTTACGGCAAAAACACCAATGCCGGCGCCATCAGCGTTATTACGAAAAAGCCCAATTTTGAAGAATCCGAGGGCTACGTAGAGGCTTCTGTCGGCAATTACAGCATGAACAAACTCACCGCCTCTGCCTCGGGACCACTGACTCAGAATCTCGCTTATCGCCTATCGGGCAACATCAACCAACGCGACGGCTATTATGACAACAGTGCCGGAGTTGATTTCAATGACGCCGATGACTGGAACATTCAGGGAAAGTTGCAATGGGAAGCCACTGAATCACTGAGCATTCTACTCAGCGGTAGTCGCGTCGAGCGGGATACCACGTGCTGTGGCGCAGACGCTGTGCAAACTGAGTCGGTCAATAATGAACTTGTCGCTCAGGGTCTTAGTCCGGACAGCAACGACCCCTATGACTACAACGTGCAGAGCAATGCAGACAATCGCTTTGCAATGGAGTCTGATCTGCTGTCCATGACGATTGACTACGATGCTGGCTGGGGAGCAATCAAGTCAATAACTGCCTGGAATGATTACAGCTACCGCGTGGACCAAGATCCTGACCGTTCGGAGCTGGATATTTTGACCTTAAGCAACGATAAATTCTCTGGCGATAGCTTCTCGCAGGAACTCCGTTTCACAGCAAGCCCCACCGACAACGTGGACTATATGCTAGGGGCATTTTACCTTGAACAAAACACGAAACGTGGTGGCGACGAGCCCTTTGTGTTTATTGGCGACGATATCATCACCATTGGGTCGCAACAGGATTTGCCTTTCCCACTGCCCTTCAATTTTTTGGTTCAGCCCGGTGACAGTCTTACGGTAGACATGAATCAAGATGCCGAGACCATTGCCTTCTTTGGTCAAGGCACTTGGCACATCGGTGATCAATGGCATATTACCGGCGGTTTAAGATGGAGCGATGAAGAGAAGAAGTCAGACCTTTTCAGCCAAACTTACTCAACCGCTTTTTCCAATCAAATCTTGGGAGCTTCCTTTTTAGATTCAGTATCAACTCCTATCGACGCCACACTGGAGCGCAGCTCAGACAATGTTGACTGGATGCTCAGTGCTGTTCTAGACATTAGTGACGACAGCATGGTTTATGCCAGCGCAGGAACGGGTACAAAATCTGGAGGCTTCCAAACCGTTAACGGTACTGCCGATGACCGGGAATTTGACGATGAAGACACCACAACTTACGAACTGGGGATCAAATCTACGTTACTGGACGCCCGATTACGGATTAATGCCGCAGCCTTCTACAGCGAAATCGAGAACTTTCAGGCTCAGCGTCAGCTAGAAACCGGTCTAGGCACCTACGTATCCAACGAGGCGAAAGTGGAAACCTCTGGTGTGGATTTCCAGGTAGAGGCAGCGCCCATGCCCAACTTAGTCCTAAGCGCTGGCCTGTTATACATGCACAAATACCAGATTACCGATGGGCCAGAAAAAGGTGCAGATCTGCCCTTTACCGCAGAATTTAGTGGCACCGTAGCCGCTACGCTAGTGTTCCCTTTGGGTGATGGCGGTATCTACTGGCGTACAGACTATAGTTACATGGACAATCACACCACCAACGTCGCCAGCGCTACGCAGCTTCGAGATGAAGACTATGACAACCGTAATTTGATTAATAGTAAGTTGGGTTGGCGCAATGACAGCTGGAATGTTTCAGTTTGGGGCAAAAACCTTTCCGATGACAAATATGCCATGCAGACTGTGCTGCCCTTTCTAGTTTCGGGTATGGAAGCCTACTTTTTAGCACCGCCAAGGACCTTTGGCGCCACGGTGCGCTACACATTCTAAGCAGTGGGCTTCAGAGACACGCTTTAAAATAACTTGTTTTCGACTACGCCAGCTTTTGCTGGCGTTTTTTTACCCCGCTAGATCCAGACCTCTAGGTTACCCGAACGAACCAACCCGCGATCGAGCTTAATAGAAAGCACCTCTTGGAAACCACAAGCTTTGAGCATTTGCTCTACTGAGGCCTGACTACTGACAGGGAGGCTGGCATAAATTGCCTGCACACGTTGCAATAAATAAAAGCGATAAGGTTGTGCCAAAGCCGTGATGGTCTTTGTTCGAAGGGTAAACTCACCACTTCCTAAGGGGTTCGCCAGCCGGCCTACGGCGGGGGCTCCAGCCTCGGGCTTCTCCCGTGCTAACCAATCATTTATGCACGCCGCGGCGGCACGGGTTTCTGGGATAAAATCTTCCGACAGCACGCGCAGTACGGCCAGTAATGTTTCTGGCACCTCATCGTTCTTGAGAAAATCCGTCCCGGCCATAAAGTATTCTGGCGCATCTTGGTCTGCACGATTCATACGTTCAACCCAGCGATAAACCCGAGGCGCGCGCTGTTGCATCAGACACGCCGGGTGGGGGTCTCTGCCTAAATGCGCATACATAGGGGCCAGCAACCCAAAATCGCCGACACAAGGTTTCCACCCCAGCAAATAAGGATACTGCTCAAAGTGCTTATTAAGCGCCTCTAGGTACTCTAGATAAAGCTCCTCAACCAGCGTCTGCGATTGTTCGGTGACACCGAATACCTGCGCAACGTGGCGCATACGATTCATCATGTATTCGGTTTTATCCGAACGCTCAGGCGTATCACGCTGTGAATGCAGAAAGTGGTACCGCACGAAATGCAGGTTTTCTTCGGGGTAGTTCCAGCGATAATGCATAGCCGGTCTTAGCAAACCATCACTTCCGATCACATCAAATAACGCGCTAATAATCTGCTGACAGGCACCCAAAGGCTGACTGGGGCGACCATTGAGTGATTCGAAGTGCTCTATGATCGCCGCGCCATCGCGTATCACTTCGCCCTCCGGCGTCACTAGGGTCGGTATTGTCGCAAGCTTGCCCTTTGGGAGCACCTCGGCCTTGAAACTCTCATGGCCCGTAGACAGCTCCTGAAAAGGAATGCCCTGCTTTATAAGGTAGGCTCGAGCCCTGCCCGAGTAAAGTGAATGTGTAATCGCGTATAAACGATGTAAATCACTCATCCAGTTGGCCCTATTCTCATTCGATAAGCGACATAAAACGGCAACAACAGCACCAGAGTTAGTAAGAATATTAATACTCCCTCGCGATACTGTGTTTGCAGCGTGTTGGACACCAACTGTTTCACTTGTGAATAGCCAGCCGGCAGGGGTAGCACAAGATTCTCGCGCTCAAAACGCTGATAACGCGACAGCATGCGCTGAAAAACTACGGGTAAGCTGCCTGACAGATCCACCGTTTCGCCAGGGTCTTCAACAATATTGAATAGGCGCCACTGACCATCGCCCAAGGGTGCCTGATTGACCACTATTTTGTAATCACCCTGAAAAAGAGCCCCATGCCCCGTGAGCTCGTAACCTACCGCATCATCGTCGGTATAAATGTGGTCAGCCTCGCCGGTTAGTACCGGCGTCAGATCTCGACCGGTTATGGGTAATATTGGCCGCCCTGCGTAGCGGCCGCTTGGCTGCGCAACGCCAGACAGCGCAAGAATAGTGGGAGTAATGTCAGTGGCCCAGGTAAATGCCGTACTCAACTCACCCGTTTGCTGCACAGGTTCCCCAGAAATAATGAGCGGTACCCGCATGCCACCCTCTCCCGTATAAAATTTATAAAACGCAAGAGGACTCGCTGAAGCACTGGCGAAACTGGGGCTGATGGTGTTGTAGCTGCCCTTTAGACCGAGACGGTCATAGTCTATGTGATACCCCAGTCCCCTTGGACCAAGGTTGGTGGGAAATGCCGTAGGGTTGGCAGAACCACTGCCCTCGCTGCCGTTATCTGAGGTGAAAATAAAAATAGTATTTTCATATTGCCCCTGTGACTTTAGGTATGACACCAAGCGACCAATATGAAAGTCCATGGCTTCGATCATGCCTGCATAGACCGCCATTCGCTTCGCTTCATAGCGCTTGCGCTGCTCATCTAAAGCATCCCAGTCATCTGTGGTCGACATATCTACCATCGCAGTATTCGATGCTACGATGCCCAACTCCACCGCCCGCTGCCGTCGCTGAGTGCGCAATGAACCCCAGCCCAAGTCGTACACCCCCATGTATTTATCGATGTATTCTTGCGGCGCTTGCACCGGCATATGTACCGCCTGAAAAGGCACGTAAGCAAAGAAAGGGCTGCCGTCTTGTATATTGCTATCGATAAACTCAATGGTTTTATCAATTAAGAAACGTGACGAGTAGAAATCCTCCGGCAAGGTCAGCCGGTTACCATCCGCAAACCAATTAGCTTGGTCGTATATCGGCAGATAAGGCCGCTGCTCCCAGTTATCCGCGCCCGAATCCATTAAGGCCACGGTGCGCTCAAAACCACGTCGGCTGGGACGTTTGTCTGGGGTAGCGCCCAAGTGCCATTTGCCCGCCATATACGTGTGATAGCCAGCGTCCTCAAGTAAAGTAGCCACAGTCACTACGTTGGCCCCCAACACGCCTTGGTAGTGGGCCTGTGCACGCTGCTCAGGTGCGAGCATTTCAGGAATATTGGGCACACCGGCAAGATGGTTATCGACCCCGGTAAGCAACATGGCCCGGGCCGGGGCGCAGTTCGCAGCAGTATGGTAGTTGGTAAATCGCAACCCCTGCTCTGCCAGGCTCGACAGTGTCGGCGTATTGACCTCGCTACCGTAAGGCGCAATATCGGTATAGCCCAGATCATCTGCGAGAATAAACACAATGTTTGGTTGCGCGACGACGGCAGGCAAGGCATCGATGGGTGCTTGGCTTTCCTCATCGGCCTGCACCGACATCACGGCCAAAATCAGCAGTACTGGCGCGAGCCTACTCCAACGCCAAACACCAAGATTTTTCATAGGCTTAGGCTCTATCCGCCAGACGGCGCGATGCCACGAGCAAAATAATAGAAACAATCACCTCTGGTCCTATCAAATCCAGTGCCAAGGTCGCATCGTGGAACAACCAAGCCAGCACACGGCCGACTGCCGTGAGCGATAGCAACATTATTGGAGGGTAATACCAGCAGCGACGTCCACTGATGAGCGCCAGCAGTATGCAGCTTGCCAAGGTCAAAAAGAAGGCCGACATATCGCCAACTTGTGAGCTTAAGCCCACACCTTCAGCCAGGGTCAACCCAAACATCGGAACAATACCGGCAGGGGCTACCAGCCAGCGCAATCCGGTCACAAGAAACATGATGGCAGCAAGCAGTACCACAACACTTAAAATTTTGTTCATTGCTTCTTCTCAATAATCAGCGACGGATGCGAGCTATTTAAACATGGCCGCAACTACAACCCACTATCAGTCACGCTCACTCAAAATACGCATTATGGTGTGCGCCGCTTCCAAGCCCGAGTTTTGATTCTGTCCGGTGACAAAACGCTGCTCATCATCCACCGTGACATGAGTGGCAAAGAAATCTCGGAAGGCTGTCTGGCTTTCAAAGATGACACCCGCTTTACGCAGTTCCGTCTCGGGATGCTTGGGTGTTAACTCAATACCAAGCTCCTGTATCTGTTTGTCGGTGACCCCGGTCATAAGGCGCCCCGCTATAAGCAGATCGCCGTCGCGGTCACGGGCATTGACCAGCCCCAATACACCGTGGCACACGCCACCGATAACCGCCTCCTTGCTGCCGAAGTAGGCTTCGCTCACTTTGGCCGCGAGTACGGGCGATTGAGCCAGATCGTAGGCGGCGCCCCAGCCGCCCGACAGAAAGACAATGTCGTACTGTTCAATATCGACTTCGGCGATTGGAATGGAGTTTTTCACCTTGGCCTGCGCAATCGGGTCATTAAGATAGCGCTCGTCCTCGGGTGTTTTGATCATGAAGTAGAAGCTACTGGGGTCAATGGGAATTTCTCCGCCTGCCACGCTGGCTATATCCACGTCCATACCGCCGTCTAGAAACGTGTAGTAGGGGTGCGTCATCTCTGAGCCAAAAACCCCCGTAGGATCCCCTTCCGTCTCACCCGGTGCCGCCAGCACCGAGTGACTGGTCGTAATAACCAGCGCACGTTTACCCGGCAGCGTCACGTTGGGTCCGTGATATTCCGGATGCAACCCCACCGAGTGCAGTATTGTCGGGAGTGAAAGCAGCACGATGCCGAAAAAAGTGATCGCAACAACCATACCTGTGAACAATTTTTTCATCGTCTCTGGTCTTCTAATTAGTTGACATATAGTATGTCATATTAAGTGATCGCGCATCAATGTGACGTCACGCGAAAGCCCGTTGCAATCAAGCCAAACCTGAAAGCACACCCCAGGGCGTTGTCGGCTCTGACAATAGCCCTTGATGAGAGAGACCGGCTTATGAATGAACCCTTACTGATCACATTCGATGATGCGATAGCCATCATTTCTGTCAATGACGCGCCGTACAACCGTATGACACTCGATTTCGTTGATCTACTGGAAGTTCAGGTAAACCAACTCGCAAGAAACGACAACATACGCGCGGTGGTGATAACGGCTGAGGGCTTAGATAATTTTTCTGTGGGAATGAATTTAAAACAGTTGGCCTTGGGCATTGAACAGGCTGGTGATGCCAACGTTTTTTTCGATCAACGTCTTCGCGTGATTGCCGCTATTGAGAATATGGGAAAGCCATGGATAGCCACCCTCTTTGGGTACTGTCTGGGTGCCGGCCTAGAGTTACCTCTGGGATGCCACTTTCGCTTAGCGGCAGAGGAAAACGCGCAAATAGGATTACCCGAAATGGACCTCGGCGCCGTTCCGGCTTGGGGAGGCAGCGCTAGGCTTAGCAAGTGTGTAGGCCGCGATCATGCCCTAGACATGATCCTGAGAGGCAAGAAGCTCTCGGGCCCCGAAGCTCTGAGCATTGGCCTAGTGCATGAAGTCTGGCCCCTTAATGAACTCAAGCAACGGGCGATTGACTTAGCTCACACATTGGCCGCGCAACCCGCAGCCGCGGTGAAAGGCGTTATGGATGTTGTCATTGGTAGTGAAGACCGTAATCTAGACACCTTGTTAAAGACAGAAAGAGCGGCAGTTCTTTCGACCTTCGATACAGTGGATCAGCAAGAGGGGATGCTCGCGTTTCTTGAAAAGCGTAAGCCGGTTTTCAATAAAGGCTAACCGAAATCAAGTGCCTATCAATCAAAGAGCCTTGCCCTTACCTACGACAATTACCTTACAAGCTGAAGTCTCAACAGCTTCAGCACAATATTAATAGACGCCTGTTTTGTCAGCCCCTGGTGATATCGAAGTCGGTGCCACATTTCGAAGGAGGCAATAGCATGCATTGACTCGCGGTCACCGCGATCCATTTGCTTCACTTCGGGCAACCAGTTTTCCAAGTCTTTGCGTAAGCCGCGTTGATTTCGAGCGTAATGCTTACGCAAAACCTCATAACGCCAGAGCTGAACCAGAGTCCCCTGCATCACATTATTAACACTCTCAAAGGCCTCCGAGCGACGTATTATTGCACGCTCGATGCGCTCCTCAATGCTTCCATCCCGCTCACCGCCAAGAAACAGGGCTTCATATGAATCTCGAATTTTTACGTCAACCGCGGCGAACAGACTCTCCATATCTTCGAAGTGGCGAAAAAAAGAACGAATGCCAACACCCGCTCGATCGGAGATCTGTTGAGCCGTAGGGACCAGCATTCCCTCAGCTTGCAAGGCTAGCGCAGCTTCAATGATCGCGCGAACGCTCCGCTCACTGCGAAGCCGACGACCGTCTATAGCTTCTTCAACTTCTATCTCAAACATAACTGCCTCGAGTTACTGCCCCACGTTACATCGCGAAGCATGCAGTAATGCGACGCACTATTCCAGCCGTGACTCGGTTGGCACACCCTATTTTCCATAAACCCGCTGCTTTATTTCAGGAGCCTAGGCCAGACAAATAACGATTATAGATTTAACGTTACCCGTGCGACTGTTGCCGTACTCGGCCACGTACAGCAAATTAACTACCCAGCGAGACACGATATAACGGCGTCAAAAAGACCCTCAACACACAATTTGCTAGACTTACGCATTACTGAAGCACCAGCTTTGCGTGTTGGTTAGCACAGAGGAGTTTTATGACAGACGTGTCTTGTACCGTCGTGGTTGCCGCGCTTTATCGCTTTGCCGCCCTGCCAGACTTTGAAGCCTTTCGAGAGCCCCTGCACCAAATAATGACCGACAATAATGTGCGCGGCACTTTGCTACTAGCGGCGGAGGGCATTAATGGGACGATCGCAGGGTCTCGCGAGGGCATCGACAATGTCCTCAGCTGGCTTAAACATGACCCCCGCTTCGCCGACCTAGAGGCGAAGGAGTCATACGTTGAAAAGACGCCTTTTTTTCGCACCAAAGTGAAACTCAAAAAGGAAATCGTCACCATGGGCGTTGAGGGCATTGATCCCAACGATATTGTAGGGACTTATGTTGACCCCAAAGACTGGAACGCACTCATCAACGACCCCGAAGTGCTACTTCTGGATACTCGAAATGACTATGAGGTGGAAATAGGCTCTTTCGAAAATGCTGTAAACCCTGGCACCCATTCTTTTCGAGAGTTGCCAGCCTACGTTGAACAGCACCTAAACCCCGCAAAACATAAAAAGATCGCCATGTTCTGTACGGGCGGTATTCGCTGTGAAAAGTCGACAGCCTTCCTGAAGCAGCAGGGTTTTAGCGAGGTCTACCACCTCAAAGGCGGCATTCTTAAATATTTAGAAGAAGTACCAGAAACGCAAAGTCAGTGGCGAGGGGAGTGTTTCGTATTCGACAATCGTGTCACGGTCAATCATCGGCTAGAAAAGGGCCAGTATGATCAGTGCCATGCCTGTCGCCGGCCTATCACTGAGAGCGACAAGCTCAACGAACATTATCAAAAAGGTGTGAGCTGCCATCATTGCCATGCAAAGCAGTCTGAAAATCAAAGACGACGTTATTCTGAACGTGAACGTCAAATGGGGTTAGCTCGGGATCGAGGAGAAATCCACATCGGCCAATCCATGACCGAGACGATCACCGAAAAAAAACAGGCAAAGCTGCAGTTAAAAAATAATCAGCGCCAGCGGGATAAAAATTAGGGCCTGAAGGCGATTGTAGGCAGTTTAGAGCGCCGGGTAATAATCATAGCCAACCCGTCGAATTTGTGCCGTAATGCTTCGTCAATAATCAAAACATTCATGCCAAGTGCCCTGGAGAATTTATGAGCTTTTCAAAAACAATACTAATAGCCGTTATAGCCTCACTTTCATCGTTTACAGCCGCAGACGTTTCCGATGACTTGATTGCCATGGATAAGCAATGGGGAATGGCAGGTGGACCTGCAGGCTACGTTGCCGAGGACGTCATCGGCATAGGGCCGACAGGCGTTGTTAATTTTAGCGATTTGGTGGCAGACGCTGCTGCTAACGCCAATGTCGGCGAGGAATATGTCGTCAGCAACTATCAGGTGAAGTTTCTCAGCGACGATATAGCCGTGATGGTGCATACGGCAGCCGGCTCAGACCCTCACGCAAGCCTGCATGTCATTCAGAAGCAGGGAAGCGCTTGGCTGGTGGTAGCAACGGCGTCGGCTCCAGCGAGCTAATAAATCGCGAATTCCAAAGCCCACAGTCGATATTTCGAGTGGGCTTTGGGTTTACTAACGGGTCAATTATTTTTTGAACCAACGCTTAGGCTTAAGACCTAACGGACGGCTTCGAGTCGGTGTGCTGCATTTCGCGGAAATTTACACCTGATACTTATGCCTCATAGCATCCAACCGTTTCAAGCAGGCATTGTTCGGTGCCAGCGCCGAGACCCACGCCCCTCTTTAGTGCTGGACTTTGCCGTTACGGCTTGGCAAGGACATGATCTGCGACTAAATCGGTCAGTATTGGGACCAGAGATTCGGGCAGGTTATGGCCCATACCATCAATGATTTTCAGCGCAGCGTTAGGAATTTGCCTCGCGGTATCAACTCCGCACGCTAGCGGCACAAGCACATCGTCACGACCGTGAATAACCAAGCTAGGCGCTTTGATCGCTTTTAATAGCTCCACTCGACTACCGCTGGCCATAATCGCTGCCATATGCCGAGCAAACCCGGGGGGATAAAAGCTACGCTGAAAAGCGGCCCGCACTTTTTCATTGAGTTCGTCATCACTTTGGGGAAACCCCGGACTGCCTATTAACCTTTGGAAGGCAATCGTGCTTTTCAAACCGGGCTTTACTAACCCCAGGTAGCGTTTTAAGAGCGCTCGGGTCACCTTCTTACTGGCCCGAGGTAAATTGGGGTCGCCGCTTGAAGACATAATCGACGTCAACGAGCATACCCGACTGGAGTGCTTTGCAGCCAGAACTTGACCAATCATGCCACCCATGGAAACCCCTACCACATGAGCCTGATTCAGATTAAGCGCATTCATGAGTTCGAGCGCATCCGTCGCCATATCATCGAGTTTATAAGACACCTTAAGCGGTCTATTGATTCCCGCTTTGAGCATCATGTCGAGAGTGCTGGGAATCCGGGCAGTCAGCATTTTTTCTGACAGCCCAACATCTCTGTTGTCATAGCGAACCACATAAAAACCACGATCGGCGAGGCCCCGACAAAAAGACAGCGGCCAAGCGGTCATCTGGGTTGCCATACCCATAATCAGTAAAATAGCGGGATCATTGGCGTTGCCAAAATCATCGTAAGCGAGACGAACACCATTCGCGTCTAAGTAACGCTCTGACATAAATTTAGAACCTTATTCGTATCAAAAATAAACGTTAATATCGTATCGGTGACGTTGCTGAATTTTACACCGCTATGCGCTCTAAAAAATTGCATGTCGGGTGTGCACTTAAATCTAAGCACACAAGATTAAACCTACGCTATCATGATCCACGTCTCAGTGTTTGGACTTAGCGCATGAAAAAACTCAGCCTCGTCGACAAGGGTTTTCTGACCTCAGAAAATCGTGAAACCCCCATGCATGTAGCCAGTCTGGGTTTATACACGCTTCCTGAAGGCGCCGATGAGCAAGAATTCCTCTCAGGCCTCGCTACCAATGTGCGCAATGCCGAGTCTCTGCTGCCACCATTTGGCGACCGTTTGCGGCTTGGGCGCCTTGGACTAGCGGGCACGGCATACTGGGAGCCCGACGCCGCAATGGATATGGACTACCACGTAAGGCATTCAGCATTGCCCAAGCCGGGTCGGTATCGAGAGCTGTTCAATTTAACCTCACGATTACACGGTACGCTATTAGAGCGATCCCGGCCGCTGTGGGAGATGCATTTAATTGAAGGGCTTCAAAACCGACAATTTGCTGTGTACACGAAAACTCACCACGCCGCTGTAGATGGTGCCCGCTCCATACATATTTCTCGAAGTATGCTCTCCACCGACCCCAACAATATTCTTGAAGAGTCACCGCTGTCTCTACAATCATGGCAGCGCTACAAAAATGGTCTGCGCACAGGAAAACAGCCGGTGCACTCAGATGAAGAGCTTCGTAACGTCGCCGATATACTGAAGTCCACCTTCGACAGCAGCACCAATCTCGTTCGAGCTTTATCGGCTTTTTCGCGGACTTGGGCCGGCAGAGGCGGCGCTCTAAGCCTGCCTCACCAGCGGGTACCGATTAGCTCGCTAAATCACACAATTCACGGCGCGCGACGTTTTGTCGCTCAGTCTTGGCCCTTTGCCCGCATAGAGGCCATCGGCAAAGCCTTTGGCGGTACGTTTAATGATGCGGTTCTTGCCATGTGCTCGGGAGCACTACGACAGTATTTACAGACACACGCAGAATTACCCGACCAACCTCTCAAAGCCATGGTGCCGGTATCTTTACGTAAACCCGGTGATCTCGATTCCGGCAATGCAGTTGCAGCTATCAGTGCCAACCTAGCCACTGATGTTGCTGACCCAGCCCGAAGAATGCAGGCGATTATGGCCTCGGTTCGTGCTGGCAAAGCGTTTTACGCGGGTATGTCACCCAAAGAAATAGAACTTATAACCGCGGTCATGCAGGCCCCCACGCTTCTCTTACTGCCCCTGGGGCTCATGGCAAAACTCCCGCCTTATAACGTCGCAATCTCAAACGTGCCGGGTATTCGCGAAACCATGTATTGGAATGGTGCCCGTATGGACGGCTCCTACCCCTTGTCTATTGTTACCGATGGCATGGCCATGAACATTACGCTCATCACCTACGACAAACACGTGGATTTTGGGATCGTAGCCTGCCGCCGTTCCGTACCCCAAGTGCAACGCTTTATTGACTACATGGAGGAGGCACTCCTAGGGCTGGAAGATGCCGCGGGGTTTTCCGTATCTGGGAAACCAAAAGCCCAGACACCCCGACGGCCAAAGGCTAAACCTAAGACAGAAATCAAGAGCAGCACAGGGTCCAAACCAAAGCCCAAGCCCAAGCCCAAACCTAAGGCTAAACCCAAGCATGCTTGATAAGCATCGCTTGAACCCATTACCAGCAGGACAAGAACGCATAACGGAGTGGGAACACCAGGCCAGGGTCGATTCAAGCACCCTGACTAACAGACAAGCTGCGTTATAGCCTGCTAGCAGCGGTTCCAACCATCACGGCGAGGAATAAGGCCCGACCTCAAGCTCGCAAAGGGAGAGCAGCCCTAGGGCGTGACAATGTTGAACACCTCATCAGGTGGATCAAGCAGCGCAAAAAACTGCAGCAAGTCTATTCGCGACCCTTCAATAGAAATGTCATCAGAAAACAGCGTTTCCTTAATGCCAGCCTGTCCCACTAGCATTTTGATGAAAAGTTCATGGGTAATTCGCAGCGTCGCATTGGCATTAGCTGCAGGCTCACCACTTCGGTGATGCAATACTGCATTCTCCAAATTTAAGACATGCGTCTCAGCCAGATCGGTAAAAATAAAATTAAACACATAGGTTTCACCATCTGCTGCCACACCGTCGAGCATCACCGCAATGAGCTGCATAAATTCACTAACGGGAGTCTTCCTGAGTAGGTCTGCGGCGTTGGAAATACCCAGCCCCTGAGTGGGCGCCCCCTGACGAAGCTCTAGAGCACCGGTTAAATACACATCTCTCCAGGGTCCCGACTCGGACTGGTAGCCCAGCTGATCATAACTTTGAGCCAGTAGCATTTTTGCGTCGGCATGATCGGGCTCAGCAAAAATCAGGTGATTGAGAAGTTCAGCGACCCACCGGTAGTCACCATCGTCAAAGGCAGCCTGAGCTATTGCCATTACCCCGGGGCTCCCGCCCATGGCGGCTACGTAACGTGCTGAAGACTCGACAATGGGTAAAGGGTCTAAGTTTGCGGGGTTGCCGTCGTACCAACCGAAGTAACGTTGGTATACCGCGCGTGCATTATGCTTCAACGTTCCGTAATAGCCTCGATTGGAAAAGCTATTTCGCAAAGCCTTAGGAAGTTCTAACGTATCGGCTATTTCTCCCGGCGTATAACCCTGAGAGGCCAAACGTAGCGTCTGATCGTGTATGTAACGGTAGCCATCACGCTGCTTTTTTAAAAAATCGATAACATCTTCATTGCCCCACAGCGGCCAATGGTGGCTACCGAAATATACCTGCATCTCAGGGAACAGCTCTATCGCTTCATTGATGTAGTAGCTCCACTTACGCGCATCACGCACATGGGCCCCACGCAACGTGTATAAATTGTGCATATTCCGTGACACCACTTCCGCCCCGCAAAAAGCCTTTTTTTCCGGGAGGTAGAAGGTAAGCTCTGCGGGAGCCTCCGACCCAGCAGCGTTCTGAAAGACAAAATCCAGGCCGTCAATGGTCGCAGTTTCACCTGTCTTGCGAATCACGCGTGTCGGTGCTGCAAGCCCCGGACTGCCCAGCGCAGGCCCCTTCCCCAACCCCGAGCCAACATGGCCTACAGTTGAGCGCTCCAGCTGGCTGCCATACATAAACATTGAGCGACGACTCATTGTCGTGCCAGCAATAACATTTTCACTGGTGGCCTCGTCCATAAAACCTTCAGGCGCAATAATTTCTGTCTCGCCGTTTTCCTCCAGAACCGAAAGAACGCCTCCGAAGTGGTCAATGTGCGAATGGGTAATAATCACCGCGGTAACGGGTCGATAACCCAGTTGTTGTTGCGCGAAGGCCAATGCAGCTGAGGCGGTTTCCTTCGTTGTTAAAGGATCTACAACGATCCAACCACGCTCACCTTCAATAATGCTCATATTTGCCAGATCAAAGCCACGCACCTGATAAACGCCAGGCGTTACTTCAAACAACCCATGAATATTATTTAACCGCTCTTGTCGCCACAGACTGGGATTAACACTTGCAGGAGCATCGCCCGTAATAAAATCGTATTCGGACATATTCCAAACCATCGAACCATCGTCCATACGCACATTGAGCTCATCGACTCTAGCTATCAGGCCACGTCTTGCATCCTCGAAATCCTGTTTATTGTTGAGATCCAGTGACGCTGCTACGGCCTGATTCATTGCAATGGTTTTTTGTGTCGCCGGTAAGTTGCCTTGCGCTCCTACTGGGGCCTGAATAGGCGCTGGGTTTTCACCGCAGGCACTCAAACCACTGATGCACAAGGCCACGAAGAAAAGGCTCTTGATATCAGGGGGGTTTTGCAGAATCTGCTTCACTAGCAATACCTCAGCCAGGATCATTAACAAACTGAATACAATTTAAGTCGCAGAGAACCAGTGGGCCAGCACCTTACCTTGCTCGGCAGATTCGCGGGCTAACTGCTCGGCCTTTTCGGCAAATACCGCCTCAACCCGTTCACGTCGGATCTTAAGTGTGGGCGTTAGGATTTCATTTTCAATCGTCCAGTGCTCGCTAGAGATTATGACTGCGCCAATTCGCGCATGCTTCTCCACTTCAGTGTTGATTGAGGCAATCGTATCCAGAACTGAAGCTTCAACAACCTGACGATCAAGGTCTTTTGCAGCCTCGCTAAGTACTGTCACCATAACCGTTTTAGAAAATCCCCTGCCTAATAAGCACTGCTGCTCGGCATGGCTATTATTTGCAAACAGCCCTTCAATGGGGGGCGGCGCCACAAACTTTCCTTGAATGGTTTTGAAATAGTCCTTAACCCGTCCGGTAATAAAGATAAAGCCATCATCATCGACATACGCTTTGTCACCGGTATGCAGCCAACCATCCTGCCAAAGCTCTGCAGTCTTCTCGGGCTGCTGATAATAGCCCGGGGTGCACCCTTCGGCGCGAATCAGAAGTTCTCCGATGTCGCTAATTTTAACTTCAACCCCAGAAATGGGTTTACCGATGGAACCAATGCGTCGATCGTCGACCTTGGTCACAATCAATGACATCGCCTCTGTCTGGCCAAAACCCTCACACAGCTTTAAACCCAATTTTTCCCACCAATGAATTAGAGCCGGTGGTGTGGGCGCAGCAGCAGTCAAACAATAATCGACTTCCGTAAGGCCAAGACCACCCAGCACCATTGTGCTAATTCCCTCGGCGTCTTGCTCTAGCAAAGTATCTAGAGCCTCTTGTCCCCCGACCTTTCCCAGCACCGCCTGTTGTAACTGCTCCCAAACTCTGGGCGGGCCGAAAAATATGTTGGGTTTGCAAGCGGGCAAATCCCGCAACAAAGTTTCAAGGGACTCGTTAAACCAGATCTCGCCACAAGCCACCATGGACCCGTATTCGACAATTTGCCGCTCTGCTATGTGTGACAAAGGCAGGTAAGAAAAAAACCGTGAGTCGGGTCGCGAGGCAAACGCCTCAGTTCCACGGCGCACAGGAATTAAGTTGGATTCGTGGGTCTGTATGACACCTTTAGGCATGCCAGTTGTACCCGACGTAAACACCAACGAAATGAGATCTGACGCCGATGCCTTATGGGCCGGGTGATCACCTGACCCCGCCGTGACCAAGCTATCCCAGGTAATATGATCAATGTCACAGTTGACCCCCGGCAAAGTAATAATTAGCACATCCTTGGGCAGCACCGCTTTCACGGCGTCCCAATTACTGGTCTCACCCAAAAACAAAACTTTCGTCTCGGTAAACCCTAGAATATATTCAGCGGTCGTCGCTGTATGCGTTGTAAATAAGGGTACCGAAATATTGCCAGAGGCAATGATCGCTAAATCAGCGAGGACCCAGTGGGCACGATTCTTTGATAGCAAAGCCATGCTTTGGCCAGAACCCAACTTCTTTTCGAGGGCCGCTGATGCGGCAAGCACCTGATTCTGAGCCTCAGACCATGAATAAGGCGTTTCACCCGCTTCGCTCAGGTCTCGTAACCAAACTCGCTCAGGACACTCCTGTGCCCAGTGAGCCAACTGTTCGGTCAATGTTTGGCATTCCATGATTCCCCCTATTGAATCTGCATTTTTTTAACGATGATACCGATTTTTTGATACTTTAGAGACTATCGAATTCAAGTTTTTTAAGCGGGGCACTTCTGTGCACAGACTGACCTATACGCTGTGACGCTGGGTATCTTAACGACTAAAACAATTCCCTAACTAAAAAACCAAAGAGGCGAGATCTATCAAAACTCTGAAAGGCTCAAAGGCTGCAAACTTCTTTCAATATTTTTGTGCAGCACTGCTATTTACTGGACCCGCTGTTGCAGAAGAATTTGATTATTTTGAGACCACTCGAAATATTGTACGCAATGGCATGCAGGCCATGTTTACGTGCAACGGCTTGTTTACCTCCCAAAGATCACTAGAACAAATCTTTGATCAGGAATTAACCTACCTAGGGACTCAACGTCTTGGCAACAAAAACCACGGCAACTACCGAATAGATAACCAAGCACAGTCGGTCGAAGTCGGCGGTGGCCCGGATGGCGCCGCCGTGACAGCCGTTTTTCGTTAATGCATTGGTTGTCTCGCGATGGCCCCCGGCATGAACAAAGAAGCTATTGCACAACTACCCGAGATAGAACGACCTACCCCCCCACACGATCTTAGTCAGTTGGCCTGGCCCCACGGCGATTTAATCATTGAGAGCACCTTAGGTAGCGGCATTTCTCAATCGGCTTTGAACGCGGCATCTGATTGGGCTTTCACAGCCCATGCCGTGGGCGAAGACACCACCAGCTTACTAATTATTCATCAAGGTAATCTTATTTACGAACGTTATGCCCCGGGTTTTGATTACAGCACTCGCACGCGAACATGATCGGCAGCTAAGAGTATGGAAGCCGTCATTATTGGTCTGCGCGTTGATAGCGGTCACATGGGCTTAGATGACCCCCTGCCCCTCAATTGGTTGCCAGA
>ENA-OQVM01000965-OQVM01000965.1-marine-metagenome-genome-assembly--contig:-NODE-965-length-40970-cov-12.589270_pt1 | contig 40970 bp, 34 predicted proteins | sample MGYA00237776_ERZ505498 | MGnify/ENA primary metagenome ERZ505498 (study PRJEB26159, sample SAMN06265151) | marine metagenome | isolation source: Helgoland LTER site | place: Germany:Helgoland, sampling...
CGTTCATAACCTCACCGTCTATTTCAATTTCATCGGTAAAGTATTTGCTGTAGTCAATAGATCCAACCAATTTGGGTTCCCCTACACTAATTACCTCTTCACTTGGTTTGTAACTGATATTAGGTACATCGAGATCAGGGCCAACTCGGATTACATCGGATATACGATCTGATTTAATCTCAAGAGCTGGGTTAGCCATATCAGAAGAAATCATAGCACTAGCTTTTCCTCCCGGTGCGGGAGAGCTATTAGAGGTCGTCGATGGTTCTGGAGGAAGCGCGTTAATTTCATCAGGCACTCGATGATTCTCGTCCTCCATAAACAGCAAGAGAGAAGCTATCAGTGCACCGCTGAAAACTAAATACTTCATTGCAAAATTGCTAGATAGCTCGACAAACAATATCCGTTGTGTAGCTTAGAGTCGTCCACACCGATGTTTACTTCTTTCTCCAACAGAAACGCTAGCTGAGCCATCTCCATCATACTTTTGGCATCTGACTTAGCCGCAAAGGTGCCCGAGCAGCTAAAGCTAACCCATCCATCAGCGCAGCTGGAAAGGACTGTTGTAGGGCTTACATAAAGCTCAACCATGCAGTTACCAAAGTCACCATCACTGGCTACAAGGAGGTTCTTGATCTTGGAAACCATGTACTTCTCAGCGCCTATGGCAGGTGTTGTTAACATCAAACCCATTAGGACTAGGGTTACTAATTTCTTCATATTACATCTCCAGTTTATTGTTCCGCTTTTTGTTTATCTAAGAATGCTTTAATTAGGATTAGGCTTAAGCCACCCATAGGAACTGAATTAGCATCTAATGGGTCTGTGCCCTCAGCAGCTTCTTCAGTATCGGTATATCCGTCGTTGTCATCATCCGCATCACAGGCATCTCCAAGCGTGTCTGAATCAGAATCTAACTGACTCACATTACTTATTGAGATGCAATTGTCTGTGTTGTCGCCGACGCCATCGCCATCAGTATCGGTTGATTCACTCATATTAAGAGGGAATGCGTCAGTGAAGTCATTAATCCCGTCACCGTCAGTATCGGTGTTTAGTGAATCAGTTCCCAGGTCTGCCTCTTGCAAGTCAGACAACCCATCTCCATCATCATCTGTGTCCGCATTATTGCCTATGCCATCTCCATCTGCATCCACCCACTCTAGGGGGTCGAGCGGGAAGGCATCGAGGCCGCCTTGGTTGGTATAGCCATCGCCATCTGGATCAAACATAAGGTCAGGAACAAACTCATTCGGTAGATCTCCCCAACAAACCACACCAGTGTTATCTAGAGCGCATGAATACCTAAAGTTGACGCTCACTTGGGTTGGTCGAGCTAGTTCAGGAACCGAGGTTTCTCCAAAGTCATTGGAGCCCCAGCAGACTACTCCAGTATTATCCAGAGCGCAGTTATGATAACCCCCAGAACTGATACGTGTAGGGTTATCAAGGGTGGGAACTACAGTTTGCCCATAGCTGTTATCACCCCAACAGACCACTCCGCTGTCATCTAGAGCGCAGCTATGTAGGGAGCCTCCGTCCACTTGAATTGGATTGGTAAGTTCGGGCACTATTATCTGCCCAGCAGAATTATCACCCCAGCATACCGCACCGGTCTCGTCGATGGCGCAAGCATGAGAGATGCCAGTGCCTACCTGATTTGGATTGATGAGTAGTGGAACATCTAGTTGGCCTTGGAAATTATCACCCCAGCAAACTACTCCAATGTCGTCTAGGGCACATGTGTGATGCCCCGAAGCACTGATTTGCTTGGGAAAATGGAGGGGAGGAACTTGTTTATGTCGACTACTACCCCCATAGCAAGCGACTGAAAGTGTATTCAGGACACAGTAGTGGTCCCAGCCAGCCACTATATCAACTGGAAAATTTAGCAAAGTGCCGTGGCCGAAAAATCTCGAGTTAGGCCAGCAGACTAGTTTTGAGTCATCTATGGCACACGTGCCGTTAACACCTGCACTCACTGAATAGTTTACAGATGAGCGAGTTTTATCAAGTGGATAGGCATCCTTCAAGTCAGCGACCCCATCACTATCATCATCGGCGTCATTAATGTCGAGCAGACCATCTCGATCAGTATCTGTGCTGTAGGAATCTAAATAGTTTGTTCCATCTGCTATTTCTTGAGCGTCTACGATTCCATCATTATCGCTGTCGGTATCTTGGTTATCTCCAATTCCATCGCCATCAACATCTGACACTTCATTTGCATTGAGAGGAAATTCATCTAGATGATCAGGAACTCCATCCCCATCACTATCTTTGACTCCAACCAATCTGAAACGCCAGTAGCCACCATTTGCAATCTCGATATCCAGCGTCATAGTGGTGTCAGTCTGTGCAGTGATTGTGTAGGTGATGCTCTCTTTGGCATCCGCTGGGCTAGCCAGCTCACCACCGTTGTAGACTTTAGCTAAACCAATATGCGCACCCAGACCGTTAACCGTGATAGCAGCACCTGCTTCGTCATAGACGTAAGTGGCCGTATTAGAACCATCGTGAGGAGCTACCAGAGCGCCACAGCTTTCGCCGTCGTTACCCTGCCAAGCTTCAATCCAGCTCTGCTCGCCCATTACGTTAGCGAAGCTGCCATCGGCACCGAAGCGATAGATATCGTCGAACAGACAGGCACGCTCGGTAACAGTGGCTTCACCGCTCGCCCACCAGCTAGTGTCGCCCTTAGCAGGACCTACACCCAGAGCACCGGCTACGGGAGCCAGTTTCCAGTCACCTGCAATGCTCGACGCACTCGCTAAACCAGAAAACGCCACACCCAAGGTGACTAAAACTACGCTGATGATACATTTAGCATCAAGATTTATTAACATCTTCAGATTATTCTTTGTGGGATGGGCTCTGAACGCTGACTGTCAGCACCAGAATCAATGAAATCAGTATCTCGGGTTTGTTTATCGTGTCAGTCAACATCACACCCCAAATCACTACGACTCGTTGGATCATTGTTGATAACACATAGACCAGATGGTAGAGACTCAGGTTCATATCGCCTCAAATCTGGGTCTCTCAATGCTTCTTCCAAGAATACAACCAAATCACTTATCTCTTCCTCAGTCAGGCCTAATGGACTAAATCGATAGTCCAACTGGTTGGTCGATGCTTCGTTCTGGGCAACTGCATTGTTCTTGTACTCGACAACCTCTCGTAAAGACGAGAACGAACCTCCGTGACCAAATACATTGGTATCTGCAAGGTTATATAACTGAGGTATTTTGAACTTGTAGTTATCAAGTGAGTCACCCGTAAACCCTCCACGTCCCAGTCGGACACCATCAGGGACTTCGCCAATGATGTCATTGTTAATATCAAGGTCGTTAAATCCAACTGCAAAAAAGACTTGGTCTGCGGTGGCTCCAACGGGAGATGAGAATGCAGGACCCTGATGACATCCCGTGCAACCTCCATTTCCAAAGAAGACCTCTGCACCACTGATTTGTTGTTCCGTCATTGCGTATTCATCCCCTCTCAACCAAAGTTGAAAAGGGGACTTGTTTGCGAGAACCGTTCGTTCAAATGCTGCAATTGACGCCGTTGCACTCTGTCCTAACTGGCCTCTCGTATACTGAGGGAACGCGGTCAATAACAAGTCGTAGTATTCAGTATCCTCAAGTTCAGGCGGGAAAGTCCCGATTCGATGAACACCTGTTCCCGCAATTGCTTGGGTCTCGATGCCTGAGAATCCCTGTGAATTTGCCTCTTTCGGGGTACCTTCTGTCATCAAACGGTCTGGGTCTATACCCGCATTAATGATTCCATTAGTGGAGTTACCCAGTGCACCGTTCCACAACATTACGTCTTGATAAGCAACATTGAGAATGGTTGGTGAGGTGACTGGTTGAACATCCGCATCCTGAGTTCCAATTGAATCATCGTGCCAGAATCTGGTTTCTCCTTTAACACCAAACCCTTCGCCACCTTCACCTATACCCTGAGTCATTCCAGATTTAAATCCTGCTCTTGCGTTATGGCAGGATGCACAAGACCAAGTCTTAGCGCGGAGCGCAACACCTTCTGTCGCGAATGCGGGGTCGTGGTAGATGAATTGTCCGACTTCGACTCTCTTTGCGGTAATGGGGTTCATTGGGTCTTGAGGAATATTCTCGAAGTCATCGCTATCTGGAAGGAGGTAGAAATCTATTGAATTGGTTAATGATGCAGATTCAATGGCCAGCTCAAGGTCTGCAGTATCTGGTGGGGTCTCAACAATTGGTTCAGTTATTGTTACTTCATGGTTTCCACCACTCCCGCAACCTGAGAGCATCAATACAATGGTTGATGATGTGATAATTCTACTGATAACCTCCATTAATCAAATCCTAAGTGATGCTTGTAGTCATCCAGTGTTTCTGGGTCAAGGCTTACTTCTCAACTCTAATGAAGTCAGAGTAGCAGTAACCGTTTGCCTTGTTTCTTTCATTAGCCGTTTCCCAGTCATCAGGAAGGCCGTCTCTGTCTGTATCAGCTGAAAAAGCAGCGCTGGCCATGCCGATAAGGCACATTGAGAGGTATAAGAAGAGGGGCGTCATGTTGATCCTTAACTCAAAATATTCACATTTGCATAATACCCAATTCTGGAATACTAAACAACTCGATGCCGGCCTGGCCAATTAGAGGTTTGATTGTCTTATAAATATCAATTAAATCAATGATTTATAGTTTAACTACCTCTTAGCTGGACTACTTTTTGTATGGGAGTGCCAGTGGCGTAGTCACTATATAGCTGCATCATAACCCGCCGTTTGTCTACCATAGTGCTTCGTTGGTAAGCAGCCACAGCAGCATCAGGAATCTTATGGGCCAGTGCATGCTCAGCCATGGCTCCATCAAAGGTAGTTTTGTCTGCAATATAGTCTCGAAAGGTTGATCGGAAACCGTGAGCCGAAATTTTGCGCCCTTGTTTATCGAGCCATTCCCCATTCTTGTTTAGACGCTTCAATACCGAGGACATGCCTGCTTGGGACAAGTGTCTCCCATTTGAAAGGTTGGGGAAGACATATTCACTAATTCTAGCCTCACTCATGCGCGCTAGTATCGCCACTGCCTCCTTTGAGAGAGGTATTTTATGCTCTTTTCTGCCCTTCATCCGATTGGCTGGAATGACCCACAGCTCGTTATCAAGTTCGATCTCTTGCCAGGTGGCCTTTAGGGTTTCAGTAGTTCTTGTAGCGCATAGGATGCATACCTCTAATGCTCTTGCTCCCATTCCGGGCGCATGGGCTAGTGTCTTCATGAAAAGAGGTAGTTGATCATGGGGTAATGCTGGATGATGTCGGTCTTCTTTGGGTGCTTTGGCTTCTTTCACTTTCGCTGCTGAGGTTAGTAAGCCGGCTAGGTGCCCCCTCCATTGTGCTGGGTTTTTATCTGCTCTTAGCCCTAGAGCCTCTGCTCTCGTGATGACAGCCTCGATACGTCCTCTTACTCGATCTGCAGTCTCTGGCTTTTCATTCCAGATGGGGTTCAGGATCGCCAAAATGTGGTCAGTATTAACCTCTGCGATTGGCAGATGGCCTATGGTAGGGAAGGCGTAGGTTTCAATTGACCTGATCCACTGCTTATTGTGCTTCTGATTGGTCCAGCCAGCGCGTTTTTGCTCGTATGTATCGTATGCTAGCTTTTCAAAGGTATTTTGCTTGAGCTTCTTATCAAGTGATTCCGTTTGTCGCTTGAGGTCTAGTCTATTTTTCTCCTCTAGCTTTGGGTCAATGCCCTGTTTGATCTTGACTCGATACTCATCACATTTTGTTCTTGCCATACCAAGGGTATTAGTAACCCTGTCATAACCCCCTAAGCCTTTATAGTGGGTTTCACTATTGATCTGATAGCGCATACCAAAACTCATGGCACCTGATTTCTTTATAGTGAAATATAGGCCATCTCCTAGCGGATAACGCTTGGGTTCCTTAGCCTTAATAATCGCATCGAGTTCCAGTTTGGTAATTCGCTTTGCCATGGCTTCTTAACCTCTGCTTAGACGCTCTAGATTGCGTTTTAAGCGACTTTAAATTGATGCTTGAGTAAATCATGCTGGTACGAGCTAACATCTCTTACACTGCATCAGAGTTACAGTTAGAGTTACAGTTGTCAACCAATACGTAGCAATAGCTTATAAGATAGTATAAGAGAGTAATGGTCAGAAAGTCAGCATTTAAGCTGCATTGTAGGGGTTATAGAGTAAGTGATAGGATCGTATCAGAATAGAGTTAGGAAGACTATCCCACCGCCATTTTAAAAAAGCCCCTTTTTAAGGGGCTTTTTTATGGTCAATATTTAACTGAATAGTCTCATCCTGGGATCACTAAGCATCATCCAGGCAGAGCTGACTAATTTACTATTCAGTTATGTATATAGCTGAGCAGCTGATTGATTTGCGCATTGCTAAAAAGTGGGACGGCCAGCTGCCAAAATTCTCCGGTGGTGATGCTATACCACTGCTAAATACAGATGCACTTGAACAATAGACTCCAATCAACCAAGACCTCAACGAGAGATCAAAAATCACCATAGCCCCTTAGGTTCAGATATAAAAAAGGCTGCCAAGGCAGCCTTTTTTATTACACCTTGATCAAAGGATCAGATTAATCAGCTCATCGCTTTAATCGGATAGAGGTCAAATTCGAAGTCTTCACAGCTGAGCGCAGCGTCAAAGGCCTCGCGAACAGCGCCGCCCTCAGACATCCAGCCTGCCCAACCAGCCTCTTTCTCCTCTTGATTGCGCCAGAAAATGCCTTGATAGAAATCTGCACCCTGGTAGGCACCCTCTTTAGTTGCAGGATCAAAGGTCGGTGTTAGCTGAGTACTCATAAAGCCATTGGGGCCGTTGGCGTCGCGTCCAGCCGCAATCCAATCAACAAACATAGCCTTAGCAGCATCCGCATCCGCCATGGTCTTGCCTTCATTGAACTTGCAGAAACGATACGTAGCCTGGAATGGTCCATTGCCTTCCCACTCAACCGCCGGGGCAACTACCTGCTCAACTTCAAACATAAAGGCGCGCTCAGGATTACAGGTTAAAGTTGAATCATGTTTGGCACCAAACTCTTCTGCTTCATTTTCGAGCCACTCCTGCCAGCCGGCATCTCGTGCTTCTTGACTGGCCCAAACATTGGCCCAGATTCCACTATAATTGTCATTGGCCTCCTTGGGAACTAACCCAAAGGCACCAGAGGTTTGGTGCTGTGAGGCAGCCTCACGCGCATTCCAGTCAGCATTGAGTGCCATGTGGTTTTCTTGGGAATAGTTTTCACCCGCTTTGCACCACATATATTCAACCATCATATTTGATGGCTCAGCTACTGGCTCTTCCACTGCTGCTACTGATACTTCTTCTTTTGCACAGCCAGCTATAAAAGCCAGCATTAAGGTTAATGGCAGTAATTTTTTCATAATCGTACCCCTTGATTTGTTAGTCGACGTTTATTCTATAGTGAATAGATGTAGATTAATCTTTTAACACTTATTTGTAAGGATTTCTATCGTTTTTCAACGTCGATTTAAACTCTAATACATAATTTATGCAAGGGAGGATATATCGGGCGCCGAAACCTATCTAAACTTGGCCCTGTAATATCAATTTCCCTACGGCAATATCTCAGACCTGATTAAGTACCCAGCCAATCAGCAACACCTGCGGCAAGGTTATCAGAGGCAAAAACAGCGCTATTTTCCAGGACTTAGTGGTATCTCTAATCACCATCACTTCAGTGTAGTCGGTCGAAATTCCGGCCATCAGAAAAGTAAACCCGTTACCAGGCGCTGCGGCGCGGCTGAGGATGTCGGCGGCAATGGGTGTCGAGCCTTCCGAGCAGACTTCAATAACAGTTGCAGCTAGTAGGGTTAAAAATAAACCTGCTAGGGTCGGGCCAAAAAATGCTTGATAGGTATCTAGAGGAATAAAAGCACGGATAACGGCGGCCAATACGATACCAAAAAACAGCCAACGGAAGACCATTCGTGAATGTTTAAGCCCATCCCCGAGCAAGTTGCCCAGAGCTTTGGGGGAAAGGTTCGCCTGCTTTGTTACGGCAATTAGCTGAGGCAGAATAGCCGCAGTGTTATCTCTCTCAAACTGATTTAGGTTGGCCTTTAATGCTCCGCTGGCAACCAGTCGATCGAAAATAAATCCCGTAACCATGCCTATGGCCATTGAGCTTGCAATAAAAGCCAGCGTCCAGCCCCAGCCAATTAAGCTGATCAAAATAACGCTTAGAGATAGGGAGTTCCAGGGGCTGGCTATCAAAAAGGCCATCAACTGCCCAAGACTGGCGCCGCGCTCATAGAGTTTGGCACCAACCATTAATATTCCGTGGCTGCAGACGTCGAGAAGTACGCCAGCTGCGGTGGCGCGGACAATACCCCTGGCTGTGCCGCCCTGCCCTAATGCGGACATGACCAGTTGGCGGGGGACACGCTCTAGCAAACCAACAAACACTACTGCCATTGCCAGGCCCCACCACATTGTATTGATAAGTTTGTAAATACCGGATGTCATGATCCGCAGCCAGGTGGGCAGTTCTAACAATAGCTTGGCTTCGCTACCGATTAATGCATAGCCCACATAACTTGTGACGACAATAGATGTGGAAATCCACAGTAAATAATCCGGTTTCGAAACCATTGCTTGCTCAGCTTCACAACAGGACGTTTTGGGTTCGGGAGGTTCAGGCTTACAGCATTCGCTCATAAAATAAGGTTAGTCGCAATACCAGCTACCGGCAACTGTGCCTTATGGTGATAGGTTTGCATAAAGGTGATAGGGGCTGACTAAAATTGGCAGTCTATGGAAAGCTTTTCGATCTGTATTACTGTTTTCAAAAGTCTCGTAAATAGAGGCTGTATAAAAGCAGTCCCCGGCAATACCCGGGGATTTAATTTTGAAAAGTAAGTTAGATAATGTGTCCCGTGAGGGACTTGAACCCCCAGCAGTCGCTTAGGAGGCGACGGATTTATCCAGTTAATCGAACGGGACATGCTGAATATTATAGGGCAACCAGCAAAAACCGCCAGCACAGAGCGCAGCTAATGTACCGATTATCCTTTACAATTCGCCCTATGAATCTACTCCTATTAAAACCCACTCAAATCAATGGCGACCAGGCCACCATAGCTGGACGTCAACTGGAACATCTGGTCAAGGTGCAGAGAGTACAGGCTGGCGATACTGTCCGCCTGGGTATTGTGGATGGCCTGATGGGCGAGGGTCTGATCAGCTCGATTGATACTCAACAGGCCTGTCTGGATATACGTCTAGATACAGAGCCGCCAGCGCCATTGCCGCTGACAATCATTCTTGCACTGCCGCGACCTAAAATGTTGCGCCGTACCATGCAAACAGTGGCGGCCATGGGGGTTAAAAAAATCTATTTAATTAACTCCAGCCGGGTGGAGAAAAGCTTTTGGCAGACGCCCTTTTTAACGCCTGAGGCTCTTGAGGAGCAGCTTATTTTAGGTTTGGAGCAAGCTAGAGATACCCAGATGCCAGAGGTGCACCTGCGCAAACTATTTAAGCCCTTTGTCGAGGACGAATTGGCAGATATTATTGCTGGATCCGATGCTTTGGTTGCTCATCCCATTGCCAACAGTGCTTGCCCTGTGGATAGTAAGAAGCCTGTGACTCTGGCCATAGGGCCAGAGGGAGGTTTTATTCCCTATGAAATTGACAAGCTCAATCAGCTGGGATTTGAGCCCGTTCATCTGGGCCCGCGAATTTTGCGGGTAGAGAATGCGGTTCCCGCCCTGATTTCCCGACTTTTCCCCGCCTAAAGTAAGCCAACAGCCAAATTTATTTTCGACGTCGGGGTGCTGAGCGCGATGATCTGGACTGGGCCCGTGGCTTTCTGGACTCACGCCTCTGCACCTCTTTCTCACGGCGAGATTCACCGGGCACTAAGAATGAAGCGCCAGAGCCAATTAAATCGGCCCTGCCCATGCGCCGCAGTGCCTTGCGCAACATCGGCCAGTTATCCGGGTCGTGGTAGCGCAAAAACGCTTTGTGCAGCGTGCGCTGTTCTTTGGTCTTGGCGCTAAATATCTTTTCATCGTTATTGCGCCCCAGCGGTTTAAGGGGGTTTTTCTCGGTGTAATACATGGTCGTCGCAGAGGCCATGGGCGAGGGATAGAAATTTTGCACCTGGTCTACGCGAAAATCATTGTTCTTTAGCCAGAGTCCCAGGCTCATCATATCTTCGTTGGTAGCGCCTGGATGGGCAGAAATAAAGTAGGGAATTAGATACTGCTTCTTGCCCGCCTCTTTTGAGAAGCGTTCGAACATCTCTTTAAATTCATAATAAGAACCCATGCCCGGCTTCATCATCTTGGTTAGCGGGCCATCTTCGGAATGCTCCGGGGCGATTTTTAAATAGCCACCTACATGATGGGTGACTAGCTCTTTGACATATTCTGGGTCTTTAACCGCCAAGTCGTAGCGCAGACCAGAGGCAACCACTACTTTTTTAACCCCCTCCAGTTTTCGGGCTTTGCGATACAGCTGGGTAGTGTGTTTATGATCGGTCTCCAGATTCACACAGATGCTGGGATACACACAGGAGGGTCGGCGACAGGTCTCCTCAATCTTTTTATCTTTGCAATTTAGGCGGTACATATTTGCGGTTGGGCCACCGAGATCGGATATAACGCCTGTAAAGCCTGGTGTTAGGTCGCGGATCTTTTCCACCTCATCGAGAATAGACTGCTCAGAGCGGCTCTGAATAATACGCCCCTCATGCTCGGTGATCGAACAGAAGGTACAGCCGCCAAAACAGCCGCGCATAATATTTACCGAGAAACGAATCATATCGTAGGCAGGTATCTTGCTCTCGCCGTAGGATGGATGAGGCACACGCTTGTAGGGTTGCTCGAACACCCAGTCCAGCTCTTCTGTCTCCAGTGGGATTGGTGGCGGATTTACCCAGATATCGTTGCGCCCCTGATTCTGCACCAATGGCCGCGCATTACCCGGATTGGTCTCGCGATGAAAGATTCTGTCTGCATGGGCATAGAGCACAGGGTCATTCACCACCTGATCAAAGGACGGCATGCGAATATAGGTGGTGCTGGGGTCGGTTTTAATGGCCTGGGTATCCGGGATAATTGACAGTGGCTTGGCTTCAACCTCTGGCGCCGCCTCGGCCTGAGCTTTATCGGCTTTTATGCGAATATCTTTGGCATCATCGCAATCGCTGGGATGGGCGCCTTCGTAGGGATTTTTTTGCCTTTCTACCCGGCCTGGCTGATCTACAGAAGTTGAATCAATTTCACTCCAGCCCTGGGGTATGTCACGGCATAGAAAGGCACTGCCGCGAAGATCGGTAATATCGCGAATATTCTCACCATTGGCCATGCGATGAGTCAACTCGACCATTGCGCGCTCGGCATTGCCGTAGAGCAGGATATCCGCGGTAGAATCCATCAATACACTGCGTTTGACGGATTCCGACCAGTAATCATAATGGGCCAGTCTGCGCAGACTGGCCTCGATACCGCCAACAACCACCGGAACATCGGAGAATACTTCGCGACATTTCTGGGTGTAGACAGTGACTGCGCGATCAGGGCGCTTCCCACCCTCATCACCTGCCGTGTATGCGTCATCGTGCCGCAGACGGCGATCGGCCGTATAGCGGTTAATCATTGAGTCCATATTGCCGGCGGTAACGCCAAAATATAGATTGGGCTTGCCCAGGATGCGAAAGGCTTCCTTATTGCGCCAGTCCGGCTGCGACAGAATGCCCACGCGATAACCCTGGGATTCCAGCACCCTGCCAATCACCGCCATACCAAAGCTCGGATGATCAACATAGGCGTCGCCGGTTACCAGTATCACATCACAGCTATCCCAGCCCAGCTGATCCATCTCAGCGCGGCTCATAGGTAAAAATGGCGCCGGGCCAAAGCATTCGGCCCAGTACTTGGGATAATCGAAGAGTGATCTTGAGTTTGCTGAAAATGCCGCCATAACTGAAATCCGCTTTAATCGCAGGTTGATTGTCAAAAATCGGCGCCATTGTAGCGGATTTGATGCCCCAGCGAGTGATTTAATGGTGCTAATGACTCTCCCAATTGTGTCTGCTTAAAGTAATTTGCAAATGAGAATCAATATTATTCACATTTAGCTGAATCTATCGTACAATGGCTTCACTACTTATTTAGAGACAGACTATGACTCTTTGGGATCTTACACAGGGCGCCAGCGCCAAAGTCAGCCGCTTTAAATCAAGCATTGAAAGTGGCTACCGAACACGCCTCAGCGAGCTGGGCTTTCACCCTGGTGAGCAGATTGCCTGCGTAATGTCTCCAAGCATGGGCGCACCCAAGCTATACCGCGTTAACAACACCGTCTACTCATTAGATGACAGTATTGCTTCGTTAATCGAAGTTGCCTAAGTAACACTTCCCCGCCAATGTCATCGACTCAAGCCTCCAGGATTGCCCTTATTGGCAGCCCCAACAGTGGCAAGAGTCTGCTGTTTAACCGCCTCACTGGCCTCAATCAAAAGGTCGCCAATTTTCCCGGCATCACGGTCAATATAGCTTCGGGGCAGAGCCTCCACGACAGCAGTATCCAGTATTTAGATTTTCCCGGCGTCTATTCTATGCAGGCTATTTCCGGTGAAGAAAAGGTTGCTGTTGAGGCATTTATCAGCGCTCTAGAAGACAACCTGCTGGATGCCGTGGTCTGTGTGGTCGACAGTACTCGGCTGGAAAAAGGCCTTATCTTTGCCCTGCAGGTACTGGAAACCTGCCATAGGTACAATAAACCAGTTCTAATTGCCGCCAATATGGTAGATGTGCTGGATCAGCACAGTATGCAGTTTGATGCCTCTGGCCTAAGCGAGGCATTGAAGGTATCTGTGCTTCCTCTATCGGCCAAGACCGGCGCTGGCCTAGAGCAAATCTCCCAGAGCCTTGCCGACACAACAGTGCCACCAGAGAAGTTTCAGAGCGACATTATTGCCAGCGATGATTCGGTGAATCATCTACACGCCCAGGAGCTGGCAGAAAAATATGGCCCCAGAGGTGATCTGTTAATTAATACCCAGACCAGACTGGATAGTTTCTTTCTGCACTCCTGGTTCGGTGGTCTCAGCTTTCTGGTTATTATGTATCTGCTGTTCCAATCTATCTTTACCTGGGCCGCGCCGGCAATGGATGGCGTGGAAGCCTCTATTCAGTGGCTGGCCTCGGTGGTTCTGCCTCTGATACCAGCTGGTGTGGCCAGTGATTTTACCTCCGACGCCCTATTTGGCGGCATAGGTGCTTTTCTGGTATTTGTGCCACAGATATTTGTGCTTACTCTGGTGGTGGGCATGCTTGAAGACAGTGGCTATCTGGCTCGCGCCGCCGTTATCTGCCACAAGCCTCTGCGCTTTTTTGGCCTCACCGGCAAGAGTTTTATCCCCATGCTGTCTGGCGTGGCCTGCGCCATTCCCGGCGTCTATGCCGCTCGCACTGTAGAGTCTACCCGCAAGCGCTGGCTGACCTATCTGGCGATTCCGCTGATGCCCTGCTCTGCTCGTCTACCAGTATATAGCCTTATTATTGCGGCATTTATACCGGCGCAAAAAGCCATGGGAGGCCTGGTAGGCTGGCAGGGCCTGGCTATGTTTGCCATCTACCTGTTCGGCATTCTCTGCGCCCTGCTGGTCACTGCTCTGGTATCGCGCAGCAATGCCGAGTTGCGAACTGATCTGCCCTTTGTATTGGAAATGCCCCCCTACCGTCTACCCTCCTGGCGCCCGTTAATTATTAATGCCTGGAATCGAAGCAAACATTTTGTCACCAAGGCGGGCAAGGTGATCTTTGCGGTAACTGTCGTTATCTGGGTGCTGGGTTATTTCCCTAACTATGGCACCTCATTAGGTGATTCTTGGCTGGGTACCATGGGCCAGTGGATCGAGCCTTTATTCGCTCCCTTTGGCCTGGACTGGCGCTATGGGGTGGCTATCCTGTCTTCCTTCCTGGCGCGGGAAGTGTTTGTGGGTACTCTGGGCACCATGTTTGGTATCGAGGGTGCCGAAGAGAACTTTACCTCTCTGGCGCAGCAGATTCAGGATAGTGGTCTGCCTCTGGGGGCTGGTGCTGCCCTGCTGGTATTTTTTGCCATCGCATTGCAATGTGTTTCCACGCTAGCCGTGCTGCAGCGGGAAACTGGCTCGTGGCGGCTGCCGCTACAGCTTTTTATCAGCTACAGTATTTTTGCCTATACAGCAGCACTGGCGGTCTTTCATCTGGTCGAGTTATTGGTCTAATCAGCCTGCCACTCAAGCAACAGTCTGCTCAAACATCACATAGTCACAGGCCTTCATGCCGCAGTCTCTATAGGTTGCCTGAGCATTAGTATTTTCGGTTTCGGCATAGAGCCTAAAACCACAGACTGGAATAGATGAAGCCTCAGCCATCAGCTGCAGTTGCTGATACATGGCGCGATAAATTCCCTGGCGACGAAACTCTGCTTTCACATAGACCGACTGGATCCACCAGAACAGGCCATTGCGCCAATCGGACCATTCATAGGTGACCATTAGGGTGGCCACTGGCACAGAATCCACCTCAGCCACCAGATAAAAACCAAACTGAGGACGCTCGAAAAGCCCCTCGACCCCAGCCAAGGAGGCGGCAGAATCAAGTATTTTATCCTCGGTTTCCAGTGCCATAGCGCAGTTATGAGCGCTCAGTAACTGGGCGTCTTCAAGGCAAGCAGTGCGTATTTTCAACATCTTAGGTCGTCCTCAGAACAATGGGTTGCAGCCGATCAAATTAAACCATTGATACCACCAATTGGCCATTGCTTAAAGCCAGTAGAGAACTTAGAGTACCCGCTTTACAGGGCGGAAGCCAAAGGTAAAGAGCCAAAAGAGATGCAGCCAGTCAGAGTCAAGGATATTGCCTACCTGCAAGATAGCGCGCTGCTTTTTGCTGCCCTGCGCGACCTGCCCGAAGCTATCTGGCTGGATAGCGGCAAGCCACGAAGCCTGCAGGGTTGCTTTGATATTATCTCAGCCTGTCCAGACCAGTTATTGGAAACCAGAGGAAAAGTCACCACAGTTACCGATGCTGGCGGCAGTCGCAGTACCACTGAGGACCCCTTTCAGCTGGCCACCCAATTACTTCAACCCCTGCTCGATATTGAGCCCTGCGCAGAAATCCCCTTTGTGGGAGGGCTTTTAGGCTACTTTGGCTATGATCTGGGCCGCTCTGTTGTGGATATACCCAATATCGCGGCAACCGTTGCCGATCTGCCTGATATGCGAGTTGGCCGCTATCTCTGGAGTTTGGTGGTCAATCATGAGGCGCGACGCAGCCAGTTAATTTTTCATCCACTATGCCCTGTGTCTGTGGAGACTGAAATCAGCGAGAGGCTGGCCAGTATTAGCGACCGCCACCTGACCAGAGGCCAGAAATTCAAGCTTACCAGCCCGTTTAAGCCCACCCTCTGCAAGGATGATTACCGCCAGTCTATCGCAACTATCAAGAACTATATCGCCAGCGGTGACTGCTACCAGACCAACTTTACCCAGCACCTTAGCGCTCAGTACCAGGGCGATCTTTGGCTGGCCTATCTCGCACTGCGCGAGGCCACACCAGCACCCTACGGGGCATTTTGGCAATGGTCGGAGCAGGCAATTCTATCTATATCGCCAGAGCGCTTTATCAAGACTGATATCGAACAGGATCAGATTTGTGTCGAAAGCAAACCTATTAAGGGCACCATACTGCGAGGCTCGAGCGTTGAGGAAGATCAGGAGAATGCCATTCAGCTGGTTAATAGCAGTAAGGACCGCGCAGAGAACCTGATGATTGTAGATCTGCTGCGCAATGACCTGGGCAAAAACTGCGAGCCTGGCAGCATCCGAGTCCCCAAACTATTTAGCCTGGAGAGCTTTCCCAATGTTCACCACCTGGTAAGTACGGTCAATGGTGTACTGCGCTCGGACCGCAGTGCTATAGATCTGCTGCGCGATAGCTTCCCCGGCGGCTCTATTACCGGTGCTCCAAAAAAGCGCGCCATGGAAATTATTGAAGAGCTAGAGCCAGTGAGGCGCTCGGTATACTGCGGCAGTATCGGTTATATCAGTGCATCCAGGCGCATGGATACCAATATCGCCATTCGCACAATGGTCGCCGATGGCACTTCTATTCACTGCTGGGGTGGCGGCGGTATTGTTGCCGACTCTGAAGCTGATGCGGAGTATGAAGAATCGATGAATAAGATCAGAGCGCTGCTGAACTGCCTGGAAGCATTGTAGAATCTATCTGGCTAAACAGAATGCGCTCTGCGCCAATCTGGATCAACGATATCACCCTTTTTATCGAGCTGCGGGTAAGCCAGAGTATGTTTCTGGCAATATCTGGCCAGCAGGGGTTGAGTCCATTCAAATAGCAACCTCTGATACTGATCATCGGTCAGACGGCGCTGGTTGTAAAAACCGGCCTCTTCTCTCTGCCGGCGCGCCTCAGCCAAAATAATGGCACAGGCGACACTGACATTAAATGACTCCACCATACCCAGCATGGGCACAGTAATACGCTGATCTATAAAGGGCGCAGCTGCATCACTGATGCCATACTTTTCAGCTCCCAATAACAGCGCTGTTGGGCGGCTGTAGTCAATGTCTCGGTAGTCCACAGATTCACCAGCAGTATCTGCAGCAACAATCTGATATTGATCGGTTTTAAGAGCCTGCAGTGGCTCGGTCACATCCCGGTAGACATGAGTTTCAACCCATTTGTGAGTGCCCATGGTGGTACCAGTATGGGCGCGGAAGGTTGCCTCATCCAGAGCCGAATGCACCTGCATAATACCCACCGCATCGCAGGTGCGCACAATAGCCGAAAGATTCTGCCCTTTGTGCACAGAGTCGCTAACCACCGTGAGATCTGGCTGGCGCAGGCTAAGCACCTGGGCGGCTCGATTAAAGCGCTCTACAGTCACCTGTGCAAACTCTAGGCCGACTGACTGGCCTGCTGATAGGCAGCGGCCACTTCCTGAGCAATAATCTGAATGCCCTGTTCAACAGTTTTGCCATCCTGGGCATAGGACACGCGAATACATTCCTGCTGATGACGCCAGCCTGGATCCATGCCGGGGAAGAAATTATGTCCGGGAACCACCAGCACACCGCGAGCTTTTAAGCGCTGATAAAGCTCCTGGCTGGTAATCGGCAGTCCATCAAACCACAGCCACAGAAATATGGCGCCCTCGGGGCTGTGAATACGATAAGGCAGGTCACCAAGCGCGGACCTAAACCAGCTGACCGCCTGTTCGGCCCGCTGCTGATAAAAGGGACCAACCAGCTGGCGACTCAGGCTTAGTATCTCACCAGAGCTAAATAGCTCCCGGGCTATAGTGGGCCCCAGATTGCCGCAGGCAAGATTAACCACTGTGTTGGCATTGCTGTATGCCTGCACTATGTCCTCACGAGCCACGATAATGCCGGTGCGCACGCCAGGCAGCCCAAGCTTGGACAGGCTAAGCACCAAAATACTGTTGTCATTCCAGTGGGGACTGGCATTGTTAAACAGTATTCCGGGGAAAGGCAGCCCATAGGCGCCATCGATAATAAAGGGGATATCCGCAGCCCGGGCAATCTGATCCAGATGCTCGATTTCATTGTCAGTAAGCACATTGCCGGTGGGATTGGTCGGGCGGGACACACAGAGTGCCCCCGTTGACTCACCGCTGATATTCAGCCCAGAGAAATCCACATGATATTTAAATAGATTGTCGTCGAGCAGCTCAATCTCTGGTCTGGTGGCGGTAAAGAAATTTTGCTCCAATCCTATATCGCCATAGCCAATATATTCCGGCGCCAGTGGTAGATGGATAGATCTATAGCTGCCATCCGGCATTTTGCCGGCAAGCATATTGTAGAGAATAAAAAATGCCGACTGGCTGCCATTGGAGATGGCGATATTGCGCTCTGACAGGTCCCAGCCGAACTCTTTGCGCAGCAAACTAGCTATCTGGCCGCGAAATATTTTATCACCCTGGGGTGATTGATATATGCCCATCAGGCTATGTAACTGCTGAGGGTTAGCCAGCACTGATTCCAGGCGCTGTTTAAAAATAGCCTCGGCTTCAGGAATGCGCCCTGGGTTGCCGCCGCCCATAAAAATCATATCCGGGTTTTCATTGAGCGCCGTGCCCAGATCATCCATCAGCTCGACAATACCGGTTGCCGCCGTAAATTTCTGGCCAAAATTAGATAGTTTCAAAATCACATCCTGTCATTATTAGTTACTCTCCATATACCTAAAGGTAAAATTCACTCTGGGCTCTTGCAGTGCCGTCACCTTGGCGATCCGGTGCTGCCAGTGGGCCTGTATTCCTGGCCCCATCAGCAGCAGAGAACCATGGGGCAGCGCAATAGATAATCGCTCTTTACTCTGGTTATGGCGCAACTGAAATACCCGCTCAGCACCCAGGCTGAGAGAGGCAATTACCGGTGCGGGCCCCAGCTCGGGTTCATCGTCAGCATGCCAGTCCACACTGTCGCGACCATGGCGATAATAGTTCACCAGCGCACGGTTAAAGGGCTTCTCTGTGTGCTGCTCTACAGATAGTCTAAGTCTGTCCATCCAGTCGGGAAAGCTCACAGCCTGCAGGCGAATATTGGAATAAGTATAGCTGGTCTCTGGGTCGCCAAACCAATTTTGCAGTCTTGGCAACGGGATAGTTTTACCCATTATTTTAATACTATCCTGTCGCCAGGGAGTCTTATCAATCGCGGTCTGCAATAGCGCATCTGCCTCAGCGTCAGATAGCCAGTTGGGCCAAAAACTAATTTCAGCGGTGCCGGCTTCTGCACTTAGAGGCACAGGAATTATCTGCTGATCAAAGAGGTCCATAGCTCACAACCCTAATCTGGCTGGCCATAGATGCGCGGCTCAATCTCCAGCGCAATGGAGAATCGCTCTAGCACCTCAGACTGAATGCGATTAGCCAGAGCCAGTAGCTCAGTTCCAGTTCCACCCAAATTGACCAGCACTAGCGCCTGATGCTGGTGCACACCAACATTGCCATCTCGCAGCCCCTTAAAGCCACATTGATCAATCAGCCAGGCAGCAGGAATCTTTGCCCCAGAGCTCCCCAGAGAGTAGAAAGGCATCTGCGGGTTGGCTGCCAGTAACTGCTCAAGCATCTGTGGACCTACAACAGGGTTCTTAAAGAAACTTCCGGCATTGGGTATCTGAGCAGGATCAGGTAGCTTGGCACTGCGTATGGCACACACGGCGGCACTGACCATCTGCGGAGTTGGCTGGTCTACAGCGGCTAGTGCCTCAGCCAGCGCCGGATACTCGAGATTGACCCGAGGCTGCAGTGACAGAGCCAAAGTAACCTGAGTAATCAGATACTGATTTTGAAATTTGCCCTTAAAAATACTGTCGCGATAGCCAAACTCACAGGCCTGCTTATCCATCATCACAGGCTGACCCCTGGCAATATCAATGGCCCGCAGAGAGACAAATAAATCACAGAGCTCGACACCGTAGGCGCCGATATTCTGGATAGGCGCCGCACCCATATTGCCTGGAATAAGAGAGAGATTCTCCAATCCATACCAACCCTGCTGCAGGCAGTATTCCACAGCCTTATGCCAGTTTTCGCCAGCGGCAAACTCAACATGTACAGTATTTCCTTGGTTCTCCTGGCGGTCCTGAGGCTCTTGGCGAGAGATTCCATTGAGGTCAAGATAGATAACCAGACCAGCTATATCGCCAGCCAATACTAGATTACTGCCACCACCCAGGGCGGTAACCTGAAGATTATTAGCCCGCGCATAGTCCAGAGCCTCGACAATCTGCAGTTCATCAGTCACCGAGCAGAAATATTCCGCACGGGAAGGCAATGCCAAGCTATTGTGGCTTTGCAGACTAACCTGGGAGGCTATTTCGATCACTGACTGCCCCGCTCGAGCTCTGCGACTATATGGTTTAACAGCCCAGCCGCGGCATCCTCGACCAGATCCAGCACCAAAGAAAAACCATTTTCACCGCCATAATAGGGGTCGGGGACCACTGTCTGGTCCCTGTTTTCAGGTTTTTGGGAAAAGCTGAGAAAGAGCTCAACATGACCGGTATAATCCGCAGGCCTTATCAGCATCAGATTGCTGATATTTTCATGGTCCATACCAATAATATAATCAAATTGCTCAAAATCCTTCGGCTCCACCAGGCGGGCACGCAGATCAGACATGTCGTAGCCCCGCTCTGCCGCCTGGGCGCTGGTGCGCCTATCCGGGGCATGGCCCAGATGCCAGTCTCCAGTACCGGCGGAATCGACCAGTATTTGCCCGCTCAGCCCCCTGCTTTCGACCATAGACCGAAAAACCGCATGGGCGGTTGGCGAGCGGCAGATATTGCCCAGACAGACAAAAAGCACTGAAACCTTATTCATACAACAACCGAAATATAATTAATGTAAATTATTATAAATACCTAATAAACCTTTGATTTATATTGGTTTATGGAGACTCAATAGTTCTAGCTGCATTATCCAGATCCCCTTCGGTATCTACACCCGGGGGAACTGACTCGAGCGCATCTGCCACATGAATAGCCACTGAGTTCCAGATAAACCGCAACTGTTCCAGAGACTCAGCACGCTCTATAGGCGCCACTGGCCAGCTGACAAACCTGCTTAACTCCGCCACTCTGTAGGCGTAGATACCTATATGTCGGCGCGCGCCACTGTGCTCTGGCATTGATTCCCTGTTCTCGGCAAACTGATCTCTGGGCCAGGGAATCGGCGCGCGACTAAAGTATCTGGCCATACCCTGAGCATCTGCAACCAGCTTAACCACATTGGGATCGCAGAAATCCTCGACGCTGACTACAGGCTCACATAATGTGGCAACCCCCGCCTGAGTATTGGCCGCCAGATTGGCCGCAACCTGATTGATCACGGCCGGGGGTATCAGAGGCTCATCGCCCTGGACATTAACCAGTATCTGATCTTGCTCCAAACCGAGTATCTGAGCCACCTCCTGCAACCTATCGGTGCCGGAGACATGGTCTGCCCTAGTCATGCAGACCTCTGCTCCAAATGCCAGCGCGGCGGCTTCAATGCGGCTGTCATCTGTGGCTATGACTACTCTGGCTGCAGCGCTTTTACAGGCCTGCTGCCAGACGTGCTGAATCATAGGCAGGCCAGCGATATGTCGCAGGGGCTTGCCCGGCAGCCTGGTCGAGGCATAACGGGCCGGTATTACTACAATAAACTGCATATTTCAGTCCTAAAAATCATTATTTGGCAGACAGATCTGCCGGCTTGCCTGCTGCAGTCAGGCCGGCTTTGGCGACAAACTCATCAACAAACTGGCTGCCCAAAATCATCTCCACATCCAGCACCCAGAGATTGTCGGGGACAGGTTCGCTCAGCTTAACCGCATCTTTGGCTGTTATTATCACTGGCAAATGGTCCCCATACTCAAGATCGCCAGGGCTTAGGGGCTGATGGTCATTCTTGCTATGCAACAGCACCTCCAGACCCAGGGATTCGAGACTGGCCGCAAAGCGCTCAGGGTTACCAATGGCCGCCACAGCATGAACAACCCTAGACTCTTGCCAATCAGTCGCAGCAACCGCCCTGTTTGACGCCAGATGGCGCAATACAGTGGGTTTTAGCCGAATCAACCCGTCAGCAGTGAGCCCGGGGATTTCTGTCGCTCCATTAATCAACACAAAATCCATTTCACGCAGTCGCTCTGCGGGCTCGCGCAGTGGACCGGCTGGCAAACTGAGGCCATTGCCAAGGCCTCTGGCACCATCAACCAGAGCAATCTCCAGATCTCGGTGCATGGCGTAATGCTGTAATCCATCATCACTGAGCACTATATCCACCTCATATGAGGCCAGCAGATACTGCACTGCCGACACCCTGTGCGGGGCCACCACAATCGGGCAGTTGAGATGAGCCAACTCAAGAGCAAGCAGTCTGGGCTCATCCCCACATAGACTCACCTCTGTCTCAGTTCTGACCTCAAGGGGGTACTGCTGCGAATGACCACCGTAGCCACGGCTCACAATGCCGGCGCGCAATCCTCTGGCTGCCAGCGCCTTCACCAAGGCGATAATCATCGGGGTTTTGCCACTGCCACCCATTGAAATATTGCCAATAACGGCGACAGGAACGGCGAATGCCTTACCCTGAAATCTATTCTGCAAGCGGCGACGGCGCGCCTTTGCCAGAGCAGTGAAGAGCCAGCTTATGGGCCGCAGTAACAACAGCCACCGGCTATCACTGTACCAGGCTCTCAGCAAGCCCTGCTCGACAGACAGACTCTTAGAGCGAGCCAAATCTAGACAGCCTCAGGCTCGAACTGATGCTGGTAAAGCTGGGCATAGCGCCCCTCCCGGGCCAGCAGATCAGAATGGCTACCCTGCTCAACAATTTCGCCGGACTCCATCACTAGAATACGGTCGGCCTTCTCCACAGTACTGAGTCGGTGAGCAATAACAAAGGTGGTGCGATCTTTCATCAAAGTCTCTAATGCCGCCTGAATATGACGTTCTGAATCTGTATCCAGAGCACTGGTGGCCTCATCAAGAATCAAAATTGGCGCGTTTTTCAATACTGCACGGGCAATGGCAATGCGCTGACGCTGCCCCCCCGAAAGCATAACCCCATCATCACCAATATCTGTATTGTAACCCTGGGGTAACTGCTCGATAAAATCATGGGCATGGGCCACTTTTGCCGCCGCCTCAACCTGCTCATGGCTGCAATCGGCTAATTCACCATAGGCTATATTGCTGAATATGCTGCTGTTAAACAGAGTGACATTTTGGCTGACGATAGCAATGTGCTGACGGAGGTTAGCCAGACTGTAGTTATTAACATCCTCTCCATCCAGCAGAATACTGCCCTCTCCATGGTTGTAGAATCTGGGAATCAAACCCACCAGAGAGGTTTTGCCACTGCCCGAAGAGCCAACAAGAGCAATAGTCTCTCCCGGGCTAACAGTAAAATTAATGTTCTTCAGGACTGGACGATCGCTATTTTCGTAGGCAAAGCTAATATTGCTAAACTCAAACCCGCCCTTTACAGAATCTCTACTCACAGAGCCATTATCGGGCTCAGAGCTGGAATCAATAACCTCAAAAATAGAAGCCGCTGCAGCAATGCCTTTTTGAATCGAGCTATTGATCTCGGTCAGCTGACGAATAGGTTTAATCAGCATGCCTGAGGCCACCAGAAAGGTGATAAAGCTACCCGTGGTCATGGTCTGTAGAATTGTCGGATTGAGCATAAACCCGGTAATAGCGCCAAAGGCCAGAGATACGATCAGCATAACCAATGGATTACTGATGCCTTCGGTCAGGGCCATCTTCATATTCTGCCGGCGGTTGCTGTGGCTGGCCAACTCCATACGCAGCCGCTCAGCGTCCTCAGCCCCAAAAATACGCACCTCTTGGTAGCCATTGACCACCTCTTGAGTGACATGGGTGACATCGCCCATCGCCGATTGTATTCTGGTGCTGATTAGCCTAAAACGCTTACTGACCAGAGCAACCAGTAGAGCAATTAGCGGCATAATGGCAATAAAAAACAATGTCAGCTTCCAATTCACATAAAACAGATAACTCATCAACCCAATAACCAGACTGCCCTGCTGCAATAGAGTTTTAAGCGCCTTGGTAGCTGCCTCAGTGACCTGCTGAACATTAAAAGTCACCACTGACACCAGGTGGCCAGCCATAGAGCGATCAAAAAAACCAAAGGGCAGTTTGAGATATTTATTGAGAATATCAACGCGCAGAGCATGCACCAGATAGTTGGCCACATAGGCCAGCCCATAGCTGCCTATCAAATACCCCAGGCCGCGAACCAGGCTGACCAGAATTAAAAACACAGGAATCACCATCCAGCTGCTGTCAGCTAGTGACTCTCCAAAGAGTAGTTCGGCAAAAAAGGCCGTCATTCCAGTGGAGGGCAGACTGGCGTCAGCACTCCGCGAGCCGGTTATGGTGGCCACGGTATCGGTGATATAGCCGAGCAGATCGACAAAGGCTACCTCAGCGGCAGAATGGAGCACCAGGCCACAGATACTGACAACAAAAGCCAGCCAGTAACGTCTGACATAGCCAAGAAGCCTGACGTAAGTCTTAACGCCACTGGCGGGTAAATCTTGGGTCATAAAACTATTGCTCTCAAAGTTTCTGGGTTGCCATATTGGGCTCTTTTACAGCCTTAACAGCTCGCCCCAGCTAAGGCGGTAATGTATCACAGTCAGCGGCTTTTTAATGCTCAGTATCTGGGTCAAACTCTAGCATAAACCCCCTGGGATCAACACTTTGAGCACGCCACCAAAACCGGCGCCCCTGAACCCTGGCGCCAGCAACAGAAAGGGAGCCAGATTCTGACCAGATAAAGGATAGCCCGCCCTGCTCCGCTGTATTCCACAAACGACTGCCAACCGAATGATAGCGACCGGATACATCTCGGTGTGGATGACCGAATTGGTGCCGGTATCCGGCAGAGAAAACCACATGCCTGGGGCTGAGAGCAGCGACAAAGGCTGCGGTGGATGAAGTCTTGCTGCTATGATGGGGAGCCAGCAGAATATCCACCTCAGGCAATAACTGGTCGGCTAATAAGCCTGCCTCTATGTCTCGCTCTATATCACCCGGCAGCAGGATCAGCTGGTCTCGCCAACGTATCAGCAGCACACAGGAATAATTATTGCCCTCAGGCTGCTCGGTCAGACTGCTGTAGCTATCTGGTGCCAGCATCTCAAAATATACATCCTGACTGGCGCCATTTGAGTCTCCGAGGGGCCAGCTCCAAGTCTGACCAGCCTCACAGACTCTGCTGTCAGTGGGTAAATATGTATCTGCTATTAATATCTCACCCAGCCCGGGCCCCAGTATTAACTCTCCAGCAGGCATAGCGTCCATAAGCCCAGGCAGTCCGCCGGCATGGTCCATATCTTCATGGCTAACAACAAGTTGATCAATCTGTGTGTGGCCTCGGCTGCGCAGATAGGGTGCTATAACACCAGCACCGGCGTTAAACCTGCTTCCATAGGCAGGGCCAGCGTCATACACCAACACCTGATCCGGAGCCTCCAGCACTACAGCCAGACCCTGCCCCACATCCAATACAGTTAGACGCAATGCATAACTGTCAGCTGGCGCGGACATATAGGCAATTAAAGGCAGAGACCCCATCAGCCGCACGCCCAAGCCCCGCGGCAATAGCCAGCTTATGACCGCTACAAGCGCACAGCTAACCAGCAGAGGTGTAAGAGGCACCGGCGTGGTAATTATGCCAAAATGCTCTGGTATTAAATCCAGCAGATACCAGAGCCCTGTGATGGAGTAGTCTGCCAGCTGCCAGATCATTTCGGCGGACTGGAACGAGAACAGTAAACCCAGGCAACCCAGTAGCGCCAGAGGTACTGTGATCAAAGAAACCCAGGGTACTGCCAATAGATTAACCAAAGGCCCCAGCCATGAGGCTATACCCACTAGCACAAGACTGGGCACCAATAGACCAGCAGTCAGCGCCAACTGTGCGCTGATTAACGGTTTAAAGCCAAATCTAACCCTAGCTGATTGCCAGGGATAGAACCAGCTAACCAGAATAATCACAGCTATAAAAGATAGCCAAAACCCGCTGCTAAGCACCGCTAGAGGTTGGCTTAGAGCAATTAAAAATAGCGCCCAGACAATGCAGGCCATAGGCCGAATCCTGCGCAGGCACAGTCTGGCAAGCATAACTACAGATACCGCTATCAGGGCCCTTTGTGCCGGGAGAGAGAAGCCAGCCAAGAGGCTGTAGCTGGCCGCTGCAATAAATCCGGCCATTGGTGGTAACCACTTGGTCCCAGGGGATAACTGAATCACAGCGCTAAAAAGGCGCGAACCTGCGGTTAATAACGCGGCTACAAAAGTGCCCAACATAAAGCCAAAACCCGTCACCAGACCCACATGCAAGCCTGAAACAATCATTAGATGCACAATACCGAGGCGCGCCAGGCTGCTCCAGAGACTGGTTACTCTGCGTTTATCCCCTATGGTCAGAGCTGCCAGCACAGCCTTGCCATGGTTTGTTAGCTCGGCCTCCTCAATAGCTAGTGCAATCTCATTTCTCCAGCGACTGACCCTATCCCTAAAGCGACACCAATAACTATGCTTTGGCTGATTGATTTGTGCATTGAGCTCAGTGGGCAAAATATAGCCTGTGGCAGAGACGCCACCCTGTATCAGCCATCGCTCATAGTCAAAAGTACCAGGGTTGAGGAATCCCCTGGGGCGTCGCAGGCGCACTTTAAATTGCCAGTGGTCACCGGGAACTAGTCTCTGGTTAACGCCCTTTTGGTCATAGCTGCTGAGTTGCAGCATTTGCAGACTAACCTTGGTATCGGCTTCTTTCTCAGTGTGCGCACCATCAACTCGAAAATGAAATCTGCTGCGCTGTTTATCGCTATCGACCAGACCGACAATGGTTCCCTGCACCAGTAAATCCCTTCGATCCAGGCTATCCGGCAACAGATGCCCAAGGGTCTGATAGGCAGCTATTAGTCCCCAGCCACTGCCCCATAAATAGCAGATTATTAGCATAACAGGGCGCGCCCATCTCATTGAGCTCCAGAACTTGAGGAGACATCCTGATATCAGACTGAATGCAGTAAGGGCAAGCAGATACAACAGCTGACCTGGCAGCTCTTGCCACCAGGCCACCGAAAAAACCCCCAGACTGAATGCAAAAAGAAAACCCATGCTATGCCCCTGCTTGCAGATCGCACCCAGACTGTTACAGTCCTCTATAAGCGATCTAGCATCAGTGTAGGCAAAGCTATTTTTTCACCGACAACGGCATCCACAAATAATGAAAAATCTGCTGATTATTTATCACAGCCAATCGGGTAATACAGAGCAATTAGCTCGCGAGGTGCTGGCTGGGAGCAGACAGGAAGAGAGTATAGAGAGCCGCCTGCTAGGCGCATTTGATGCAGGTTTGGATGACCTGCGCTGGGCAGATGGTCTATTGTTTGGCACTCCAGAGAACTTTGGCACCATGAGTGGCGCCCTTAAAGATTTCTTTGACCGAACCTATTATCCGGCAGAGCCCTACAAGTTAAATCTACCCTACGGGATATTTATCAGCGCCGATAATGATGGCAGCGGAGCAGTCAGGGATATACAGCGAATAGCCAAAGGCTACCCTCTGCGCCTGATTAGTGAGCCGCTGATTGCCAATGGTGAGATTAATCCAGACCATCTGCTCCAGGCTCGAGAGTTTGGGCTGGCAATGGCCGCCGGGATGGATTTAGGCATTTTTTAAGCGAAGCAGTTTTTAAACAGGATAAGTGACAGGATAATGAGCAGAGGATTAGTTTTAACCGGCGGCGGCGCCAGAGCGGCCTATCAGGTGGGCGTGCTCAAGGGCATAGCCTCCATTTTGCCCCGCGCGGTTTACAACCCCTTTCCCATTATATGCGGCACCTCTGCAGGGGCTATTAATGCCCTCTCTATTGCCGGCCGCGCTGGCCCCTTTCGGCTGCGTACCAAAAAACTGGAATCGATCTGGCAAAATCTGCGCGCTTCCGATGTCTACCGCACTGACTTTTTTGGAGTCTCTGCCAATGCCTTTCATGTATTGGCTTCATTTTTACACAGCGGCTACGGCATAGGTCGCCCCATATCGCTGCTCGACAATACACCTCTGCGACAGCTACTCGATAGCTATGTTAAATTCGATTATCTGGATACTGCCATTTCCAACGGAGAGCTGGAAGCCATTGCAGTCAGCGCCATGAGCTATGCCTCGGGGCAGTCCGTAACCTTTTTTCAGGGGCATAAAGCTATAGAACCCTGGGAGAGAGCCCGTCGACGTGGCGAGAAAACTGCTCTTAATATAGATCACTTAATGGCCAGCACCGCCATCCCCAGTTTATTCCCTGCAGTGCAGCTGGCGGAGGGTTATTTTGGCGATGGCGCTGTGCGACAGCTCAAGCCCATTAGTCCGGCACTGCATATGGGTGCCAGGCAGCTATTTATTGTGGGGGTGAGCGATAATGCAACGGCCAAACCAGTCGCAGTCCCAGAACAGCACTCGCCCTCTATAGCCCAGATTGTGGGTCATATGTTTAACAGTGCATTTATTGATTCGGTAGAGAGCGATCTGGAAACGCTGCGTTCCATAAACCGTCTCGCCAGTGCTCTACCTGAGTCTCTGCGGGCCAATAACGGCATCACCGACCTCAATCCCATCGACGTGCTATCCATTTCGCCAAGCCAGTCAATAGATCAGATTGCTCTAGAACATATTCATGAACTACCGCGCTCACTCAAGCTGTTTCTGCGCCTCACCGGTGCCACGGCCCAGGGCGGAGGCACCAGCGCCGCCAGCTACCTGCTGTTTGAACCCGGCTTCTGCCGCAAGCTCATCGAACTGGGACTTCAGGACGCACTGGCCCAAAAGGATGCAATCGAAACTTTTTTTGAAATTAATTAGCGCCAGAACAGGCCATATCTCAGAAAAAAGGCTGGCCACTGAACCACAGTAGAATCAACAGCCTTGGCTTACACAAGACCCAGTCTCGCTCGCCTAAAAAAAAAGCGGACCCTTGCGGGCCCGCTGGCTCTCCCCCTCTTGTCTTATTATTAGCCACTGATTCAGTAACAGTAACAATAACAAGAGGAATTCCTAAAACTTATAGCTAGGACGAGCCGTCTCTTAAAGCCCTCATAAAAAAACCAAAAAAAAACGCAAAACCGGAGTTTTGCGTTTTTTATATGGAGCGGGAAACCGGGTTCGAACCGGCGACCTGTACCTTGGCAAGGTACCGCTCTACCAACTGAGCTATTCCCGCAGAAGCCAAGAATCTGGCAACGTTTAAAAATGGCGTCCCGTAGGGGAGTCGAACCCCTGTTACCGCCGTGAAAGGGCGGTGTCCTAGGCCTCTAGACGAACGGGACGTAATGGCTAGGAGGCGCGCATAATAAGTAGCGGCAGGTACAGTGTCAACCCTTAGCCGCGTTAATTTTTAGGGGTTGGGCGCTTTTATTTAAAGTGCTCGATATTTAGCCAAAAAACCCTTGATCTGCCGGGTATTTAAACCGAAATCATCAGCCAGCTCTCTTGACGAAGAACGTATATCTACAACAGTGCTACTTTCATCCAAAGAGACAACTCGTATAACCACATCAGATTCAAAACCCATAATCGCGGATATCGACACTGCCTCAATGGAGCCAGCGGCTGCGTCCTGCTTGATGACGGTCCAACCCTCAAGACCTACTATGTAACTTGCTCGCCTAAATGCCTCGCGCAGCGACAGATCTACATGCAGAGATTCAACTCCCGGCACCTGATCCACCTCTGCCAGTCCGTATAGGGCAGACTGCAACTCTAGCTTATTGTGGCTTTTATCGCGCAGAGCATATGCATAGGTGAACTGAGGAGGACTTATATTATCTGTGCTCACATCATTTACATAGGATGGCTTCAGCCCACCTAGTAGCGGAAACCCCGCCAAAACGGGTGCCAAGAGCAGCATCAGCAAAAGCACCAACTCAAAGCCAATACGCCTAGAAGTAATAATCCTCGAAGCCAGCAGAACCAGAGCAGCGACATAGAGCAGCATGCAAGCGGCCACCGTAAAATAGAGCGCAGAGATAGCGATAAATCCGGGCAGAATACCCATGCGAAAACTCAGTATGTCCAAGCAGATAAATAAAATACAGACTTCTGCTAAAACGCTGATTATTTTTTCCAGTTTATCCCAAACTGCTGGGCTTTTGGCTACAATGAGCACCCGGGCCTTCCTTTTCTATGTGAATATGAATAATGACTGATTTATTAAAATCCCACAAGCTTTCTGGTGTCTGCTATGACATTCGAGGTCCAGTTCTTGATCATGCCAACTGGCTTGAGGATCAGGGTCAAAGTATTATTAAACTTAATATTGGCAATCCCGGCGCCTTTGGCTTTGATGCACCGGATGAGATATTTCAGGATGTAATTCAAAATTTGCGTGAAGCCCAGGGCTACTGTCACAGCAAAGGCTTATTTTCTGCCCGCAAAGCAGTGATGCAGCGCTACCAGGCCCAGGGAATAGAGGGCATTCAGGTTGAAGACGTTATTATGGGTAATGGCGTTAGTGAGCTGATTGTTATGGCTATGCAGGCGCTGCTCAATCCCAATGACGAAATACTAATACCCTCCCCCGACTACCCCCTATGGACTGCTGCTGTATCCATGGGTGGCGGCACACCCATTCATTATCGCTGTAACGAGGCGGATCACTGGCAGCCAGATATTGCAGATATTGAAGCCAAAATTACCGCCAATACTCGTGGCATAGTGATTATCAATCCCAACAATCCCACTGGCGCTGTCTACACAGAAGACAACTTAAAACAACTTGCGGCTCTGGCAGAGAAGCATAATTTAGTGGTGTTCGCCGATGAGATTTATGACCGTATAGTCTACGATGATGCAGTGCATACGCCCCTGGCCAGTCTGGTTACCCAGACTCTCTGCCTAACTTTTAATGGTCTGTCAAAAACCTATCGCCTGGCCGGCTTTCGCTCTGGGTGGATGCTGATTACCGGTACCAAAGAGCGGGCTGCCAGCTATATAGAGGGCTTGGAAATGCTCGCCTCCATGCGTCTATGCGCCAATGCTCCGGCAATGTTAGCAGTGCAGACAGCGCTGGGTGGAAGACAGAGCATTGATGATTTAATTCTTCCCGGCGGGCGTCTCCTAGCCCAGAGGGATCTGGCATACAAGCTGATTACTGATATACCCGGGGTCAGCTGTGTTATGCCCAAATCGGCGATGTATCTGTTCCCCAGACTTGATCCGGAGATATATCCAGTCGCCGACGATGAGCAACTGATGCTAGACTTACTCAAAGAAGAGCGTATTTTAATGGTCCAGGGTTCGGCTTTTAATCTTGATAGCAAGCAGCATTTCCGTATTGTATTCTTGCCTGATCAGGAGCAACTTACCGAGTCCATAGCTAGGTTTGCCAATTTTTTAGAGCGTTTAAGATTGTAACAACAGGATAGACAATGATAAGTAAAGAGCAGGAAACACTGCCAGAACAGCCTAATTTTAATGGCGCGGCAATTATTAATGAGCATGGAAAAGAGATTCCCATCACCGAAGAGATGGTACAGACCGCCTGCGACGAGCTAGACGATAGCGAAACCTAGGCTGTGATACTGAGCCAGGTTTTCTTCTGTAGTCCTCTCAATACCGTAGTAACTGAATTCCCGGCGAACCGGATAGTCTTTGCGCAGCTGATCAAAGGCCTGCGCAACTCTGGCTTGATCTGAGCCCGCTTCGGCCATAGCTGAGAGCATGCGCTGATGGTCATCAGCCACATCACAGCACTCTAAAATCGCCTGATTGACTGAGGTAGGCTGCAGTAGCAACGGCGCTTTATAGACAGTCTCAGAGGCTTTGTTAGCAGTTAAGCCTGACCATTGCTTAAATGCGTCGAACACCATCTCTGTGCCATTAACCTTGCCCTCAAGGCTATAACCGGCTATGTGCGGAGTTGCCAGCGACACAAAACCCATTAGATCTGTATCTATGCCGGGCTCGTTTTCCCAGACATCTAAAGCAACCTTAAACTCAGCACCATTCTGAAACAGCTCCAGCAGTGCCCGGTTATCTACAACCTCACCTCGGCCTGCATTAATTATCAATGCATCTGGCCCGATAGCTGCCAAGCGGGATGCATCGAGCAGATGATAGGTGGGAAATGGGCCGCTGCGAGTCAATGGTGTGTGCAGGCAGATAATATCGCAGCCCAGCACCCTATCGAGCTCGGCCAAATCTGCTATGGCCGTCGGCGATAAAAATGGATCATAGACCAGACAGTCCACATTGAGCTCGCACAGTTTGCTATAGAGCCGCCCTCCGACATTGCCGCAACCAATAATGCCCACAGTTTTAGACTGCCATTCAGGCATTAAACGACAGATCACACTGAGATCGTACTGCACCACTGCTTCAGCATTACAGCCAGGTGCATGGGCAAACTGAACAGCCTCCTGACGCAGATAATCCAAATCTATATGATCGGTTCCTATGGTCGCGGACCCCACAAACTTAATCTTTGTGCCCTCCAGAAGCGCCCGGTCAACTCTGGTTACTGAGCGCACCAGCAAAACATCGGCATCCATTAAATGTTGGCGTTTAATATCGCGACCAGCCAACAGCTGAATATCAGCAAACTGGGCAAACAGCTCCGCAACTAAAGGCATATTTTGATCTGCAATGATTTTCAGTTTATCTACTCTTTAAAAATCTGTCGTTGGTCTAGCGCGTTAAAGTGCTCTGGTTTCTCTGCTTAAGCTGGTTGGCGCGACCGGTAAAAGCTGTCCCAAACCCCATCTCATCGCAAAATAATTCAAAGGCATCCTGATAAATGCCCTGCCAGCCTATTTCCTGCAGTCCCGGCGCTTCATCTACATCAGTCACAATAGTCGCCAACTGGCGAGAAAGGAACAGTTGATCGCGATGAGCATCGAGCCTATCAGCCAGCTTTTTGGCCCCCCGCACAGGTAGGTCCTGTAGTTGATCCAGATGCTCCATAATGGCATCTATGTCTGGATAATGGGAGAGCAGCTCTCGTGCAGTCTTGGCTCCAATACCTGGGACCCCTGCGATACTGTCACTGCTGTCTCCCATCAGCGCCAGCAGATCCGCCATCTGACCACATCCTATATTCAACTCAGCTTCAAGCTGAGATCTGCTTTTAGGCTGGGACTTGCCAAAGTCCCAGTACAGGTCGCTGGACTGTACCAACTGAATCAAATCTTTGTCACGACTGACAAAAACCGGCTGGACATTAGCCTGCCTAACCTTACTGGCCACACCACCAATCAGATCATCTGCCTCAAAGGTATTGGAGGCCATTTCACTAATACCTAATACACGACAGAGCTGACGGCAGGCATTGAGTTGAAAAGCCAGAGCCTCATCGGGCAACTCTCGATTAGATTTATAATCAGCACAGAGTTGATGGCGAAAACCAGAACCCAGGCTTTCGTCAAAGGCACAAAAAAGATGTTGGGGCTGTTTCTGGCGCAATATATCCAATAGAAACCCGGTAAACCCATAGACCGCATGGGTGGGATAGCCGGATTCCACAGCATGCCAGTTTTCCGGCAAACTAAAGTAACTGCGGAAAATATAAATAGAGGAGTCAATTAAATAGGCTTGCATAGAATCTGCTTTTAATTAAGTTTGTGCCGTTGATACTGCATTGCATCCAGCGCATTCAGACTGTTGAACCCGGCGCTGAGGGCCTCAACAAACAGCGCAGCCCTGCCTGGTAATCTGCCTGGCCGACACCAGTCTATCGCCTGCTGGCTCACTGCCTCAGCAAAGCTCTCGCTAGCCAGGGTGCTATCACCGTCAAGATTGTCAACGCTGAGGGTAAAGCGCTGTTTGCAGGCCACAGAGAATATCCACTCCAGTGCCTGAGGCTTGACCTCCGCGTCCTCAAAGATTTTCTGCTGCCGAGCACTGCGCCCATCCGGGTTATACCAGTAACCAAAGTCCTCTAATTTAAGACGCTCTAATCCGGCGATACACCAGTGAGCTGTTTCATGCAGTGCGCTGGAGATAAAGTCCTCCCGAAACAATAGACGATGCCAGGCGCAGTCGCCACTGGCCGGCAAATAAATCGGCTCACTGGCGCCAGACTGAAGTCTGGTATTAAACTGGTCAAAAAACTGCTGCTCAAACAACTTAATAATTAGCTGCAGATCAGTGCCAGTATTCTCCTGATAACAGGCCTGAACTTCGGGGCTCTGAACCAGCTGCTGATCCCAATTTAAATTACAGTTTGCATTAAACTGAGCTGTCTTTTTGTTGTCCAAGAAATTCACCGCGCGGCATATTGTTTGCAATCGTCAAAAACAAAGCGGTATTTTACAGCAAAATGGATAGGCCGGGTTGGATTGCAAACCCGTTTATATACAGGTGTTTTCAGAGCCTGGACAACAATAAAACACAAATTGTTGTGCTTTGTGAAATTCTGGAGTACCTTATGTAGTGTTAGTACTGTTTTGCTACCAACTGCCTCAAGGAGAAGTATTTATGCCCACACCGGCTCTTGATCACCAGATGGACAACGTGATCGATATCTTCACCCGCAAACCTCTCTCTGAACTTTCTGACAATAAACTTATTCGTATAGCCCCCGAACTCGATGGCCTCGAGATGCTTTACAGCAATTCCGAAAATCCGGAAAAACTGTTCTCTGTCAAGGTATTGGCCTGGGGCCTGCGCCTGAGTGGAGAGGTTGTAGGCCTGGTTCCCTGGCTCGATGAACTGGTTGCCTGCGATGAAATCAACGACCCCTTAAATGGCCAGTGGCAGGGCTATTACGACCAGGGGGTCGATGAGCTATTTTTCGCTGCACCTCTACACAAGGTGGTCGAGCTGGAGACCGCCGCCGACTATTATGAGTACCAGTGTGAGACCGGGCGAGAAATTATTCAGGAGGTACCTGACACCATTGGTACCCATGCGGTGCTATCTGCAGACGGGTTTCACAGCATCACGCTCAAAGAAGTTGTCAGTTGGAGGCTGCTCCATGATGGCTCTATGGAGGCTATGCTGATCGATGAAGAAAAAATGCTCAACACCCCAGTGCTGCCAGGTGATGAGTGCCTGTACGCTGCAGACAAAAATGACGACTTCCGCTACTTCTTCCAGCACCATATAGCCAACAAGCTAAAGTCTCAGGACCCGGAGGCACTGGCCGCTATATCGCTGCTAGAGGAGCGTTAAAATAAGGTTTGACTAGAGCCCTAGTGGACTGCTGCGCCAGAGCTACGCAAAACGGACGCCTGGCGTAGAAACTAGTCCGGCTTGCCGTAGGACATCAACCGCTGGTAGCGGCGCTCTAACAGCTCGTCTATAGGTATGGCCTGAAGCTCGTCAAGCTGTTCACTGAGGCGCGTCTTTAAGCTATTGCTCATGGCCTCAATATCCCGATGAGCGCCACCTAAGGGCTCGGGAATGGTCTCGTCGACAATACCCAGACTCTCGAGGTTATCTGATGTCACACCCATGGCTTCAGCAGCCTGGGGAGCTTTCTCACTGGTTTTCCAGATAATATTGGCGCAACCCTCTGGAGAGATTACAAAATAAGTGCTGTATTGCAGCATATTTAACCTGTCACCCACACCGATAGCCAGAGCTCCACCTGAGCTGCCCTCGCCTATCACAGTGCAAATAATCGGCGTTTTCAGCCGGGACATAACTGCCAGATTTCTGGCAATGGCCTCAGAGATATTACGCTCTTCGGAGTCAATCCCCGGGTAGGCTCCCGGAGTATCTATCAGAGTCAGAACCGGCATTTTGAAACGCTCGGCGGTCTCCATCAGGCGCAGCGCTTTGCGATACCCCTCAGCTTTAGGCATGCCAAAGTTGCGCATCACTTTATCGCTGACACCACGACCCTTCTCTTCGCCTATAACCATAACCGGCTTGTCGTTGAGGCGAGCTACACCGCCCACAATAGCACTGTCATCGCCAAAGTGGCGGTCACCATGCATCTCTTCCCAGTCGGTAAAAATTCGCTGGATATAATCTAGACTATAGGGTCGCTGGGGATGCCTAGCCACCTGCACTACTTGCCAGGGACTGAGCTTTGAATAGATATTCTGGGTTAACTTGTGGGATTTATCACGTAGCTTGGCAACTTCTTCTGCAATATTCAATTCATTGTCATTACCCACCAGATGCAGCTCTTCAATCTTTGCTTCCAGTTCGGCAATTGGCTGTTCAAAGGGAAGATAATTCAAATTCATATGCTGGAATGCCCTGATGGTTGGTGGCGCGCATATTAACATCTACAGAGTAAAGCGCCAAAGTGATTGTTAAACTAATGATAGTGCAAGGTGACGCTGTTTTTACCAAAATCTTCGCGCAATCGACTGATTAATTCATCTTTGGGCTGCACCAGCCACTGGCTCCCCAGCCGCAGCTGCCCCTCGGCACTGGGCACTGAGTACTGGACGGTGACCGGACAGTTGCCGTCCTTAAAATCACCCAGAGTGCCGTGAAATTTATCCACCCAATCCGCGCTGCTATCTGTCTGTGGAATTGATAGCTCCAGCCGACTCAGCTTACTGCAGCGCGCCTCGTAAATAGACTGAATAGACTCAGCCACCATTTTTAGGCCACCGGTAAAGCTATCCTCAGCCACAGCACCCTGAATTACCAGCAGCGCATCCTTAGTGAGAATATCTCTGTAGGCATTAAATTTCTCAGCCCAGACCGACAACTCTATGCGCCCGCTTTTGTCGTCTATGGTCAGAAATGCAAAGCTTTCACCGCGTTTATTTTTCATAATCCGCATGCCAATCACCATGCCAGACAGGATCACGTTATCCTTGCCTGGGCGCACATCAACAATCCGATTGGGCACCATGGAGCGCAGCTCCTCTTCGTATTCATCAATAGGATGGCCGGTCAGGTACAGCCCCAGAGTTTCTTTCTCGCCGTTAAGGCGCTCGCGCACTGATAGAGCGCGCGCCCCGTTGTAGCTGTTGTAGTTAATATCAGAGGCGCTATCCACTACAGATTCACCAAACAGATCGCCCATGCCACTGCTGGTATTGCGCGCATGTTGCTCGGCTAATTTTACCGCCTCATCCATACCAGCTAGCATGACTGCACGGCGATACCCCATCTCACCATCAGGGCCAATTTGGTCCAGAGCGCCGCTGCGAATCATGGCCTCCAGGGCACGCTTGTTGACCTTGCGACCATCCACTCGGGCGCAGAAATCGAACAGATCTTTAAAGGGTCCACCTTCGGTTCGGGCGGCGATAATATTTTCCACCGGCCCCTCACCCAGCCCCTTGATTGCACCCAGACCGTAAATAATACGCCCTTCAGCATCGACACTAAAATGGAACTGCCCCCGATTGACATCCGGCGGTAACAAATCTAGCTTCATCGCCCGGCATTCATCGATAAAGGTCACCACCTTATCGGTCTTGTCCATATCCGATGAGATGGTGGCCGCCATAAACTCAGCCGGATAATGCGCCTTTAGCCAACCTGTCTGATAGGCCACCAGAGCATAGGCCGCACTGTGAGATTTATTGAAGCCGTAGCCGGCAAACTTTTCCATTAGGTCGAAGATATTGGAGGCAAGGTCTTCGGCAAAGCCTTTTTCTAAAGCTCCCTGGGTAAACAGTTCTCGCTGTTTGGCCATCTCATCTGCATTTTTCTTGCCCATGGCTCGGCGCAGTAGATCCGCACCGCCCAGTGTATAGCCACCCATTTCCTGGGCAATCTGCATCACCTGCTCCTGATAGAGAATAATGCCGTAGGTGGGCTCCAGCGCTGGCTTGAGGCATTCATGCTGATACTGGACATGGGGATAGCTAACTTCCGCGCGGCCCTTTTTGCGGTTAATAAAGTCGTCGACCATACCGGACTGCAGTGGGCCGGGGCGAAACAGGGCAACCAGTGCCACAATATCTTCAAAGCGGTCGGGGCCAAGCTTTTTGATCAGCTCCTTCATGCCGCGAGATTCAAGCTGGAATACTGCAGTGGTCTCTGCACGCTGCATCATTTCATAGGTGGCTGTATCGTCCAGGGGTATTTTCTCTATATCTAATGGTTCCTCGCCCAGGGTTGCTCTGGTGCGATTGATCATGCGCACCGCCCAGTCAATAATGGTCAGGGTACGCAGCCCCAGGAAGTCGAACTTCACCAGCCCAGCTTCCTCGACATCATTTTTATCAAACTGAGTAACCACACCACTGCCACTGTCATCGCAGTAAACCGGCGAGAAATCTGTGATCAATGTGGGCGCAATTACCACGCCACCGGCATGTTTCCCGCAGTTTCGCGATACGCCCTCAAGCTGCAGCGCCATGCTCCAGATCTCGGCAGCCTCATCATCATGGGCGAGAAACTGCTTCAGCTCTTCTTCCTGCTCAACAGCTTTTTCCAGAGTCATGCCCACTTCAAAGGGAATCAGCTTGGATAACTTGTCCGCCAGGCCATAGGATTTGCCCTGAACACGGGCTACATCTCTCACTACGGCTTTGGCCGCCATGGTGCCAAAGGTGACAATCTGCGCTACCGCATCCCGGCCATACTGCTCAGCCACATAGGCAATCACCCGATCGCGACCCTCCATACAGAAGTCGATATCGAAATCAGGCATAGACACTCGCTCTGGATTGAGAAAGCGCTCAAAGAGCAGGTCGTATTCCAGGGGATCCAGATCAGTGATCTTGAGTGCATAGGCCACCAGCGAACCAGCGCCGGAACCTCGACCTGGGCCCACGGGAATCTGGTTGTCTTTAGCCCAGCGAATAAAGTCCATCACAATCAGAAAATAACCGGGAAAACCCATTTGGATAATAATATCCAGCTCAAACCTGAGCCTCTCTGTATAGAGCTTTTGTGTCTCAGGGAAATCGGCAGACTGGGTATCAAATAGCTTGGCCAGACGTTCCTCAAGGCCCTCCTCAGACAGCTTAATAAAAAACTCATTGATAGTCAGCCCATCGGGGATGGGATAATCCGGCAGGAAATACTCTCCTAGACGCAGCTCGAGCGTGCAGCGTTTGGCGATCTCTATACTGTTTTGCACGGCCTCGGGGATATCCGAGAAAAGCTCAACCATCTCCTCAGCACTGCGCAAGTATTGATTTTCCGAATAGCGACGTTCACGCCTCGGGTCGTCCAGGGCGCGCCCCTCATGAATGCAGACCCTCGCCTCGTGGGCTTCAAACTCCTGGGCGTCGATAAAGCGCACATCATTGGTGGCCACCACCGGGCAGCTATACTGACTGGCCAGATTAACCGCTGCGTGCAGATAATCTTCTTCTCCAGCCCGGCCTGTACGTTGTAATTCCAGGTAAAAGCGATTGGGGAAAATCTGCATATAGTCGAGCAACAACTGCTCAGCTTCAGCATCGCGCCCGGAAATAAGAGCAACACCTACATCACCACCTCGGCCACCAGACAGGGCAATCAGCCCTTGGTTGTGGTCCTTGAGCCAGGATTTCATAATCATGGGCACAGCCTGACGCTGACCTTCCTGATAGGCTCTAGAGATTAATTTGGTCAGGTTTTGATAGCCGCTTTGGTCGGCTACCAGTAGCAGCAGCTGCGTGGGTTTGCCTTCTCCCGTCTCATCCTGAACCAGCAGATCTGCCCCCAGGATAGGTTTTATGCCGGCAGCCTGTGTGGCTTTGTAAAACTTAACCAGACCAAAAAAATTATTGAAATCGGTAAGTGCAACCGCTGGCATACCCATTTCCGCAACCTTTTTGGCCAGCGGCTTAATGCGTACTAAGCCATCAACCAGGGAGTATTCAGAATGTAGCCTTAGGTGAACGAACTGAGGGGTCATTTAGATAACAGGTGCTGAGCATCAACTCCGTAATAGTTAAAACTATCTTTCATAAGATCAAACACTGTGCCCTCGTAGGGAGCTATTTCAGCGTCGCAAGATCCCAGTGGCACAACTCTATCACTCCAGCGAATAATACCTGCACCACAGGTGAGGCCGGCGCCAAATGATGCAGTCAAAATAGTCATACCAGGTTTGACTTTATCATCTGCCAACGCATCGCAGAGTGCCAGCGGAATCGCAGCTGCGCTGGTATTAGCATATTCATCTATGCACACCACCACTTTCTCCATAGGGAAGTCGAGCCGCTTGGCCAGGGATTGAATAATACGCACATTGGCCTGATGGGGAATAAACAGGTCTATATCGCTGGCGCTCAACCCCTCGCGCTCCAGAACTTCCGCAATGCTATCAGCCATGCCTTTTACGGCACTCTTAAAGATTTCCTGACCCTCGAAATTTAGCGACACATGAATATCGCCCGTCATATGCTTTGGTGACATGCCCCAGCTGGGCAGGTGTAGACACTCCCTGCTATCGGGGACACAGCTCATATGGGCGGATAACAGCCCCAACTTCTGCTCAGTGGCCTCAATGACCACAGCGCCGGCACCGTCGCCAAACAGAAAGCAGGACTCTCGCTTACTCCAGTCCATAGCCAGAGAAAGGCGCTCAGAGCCAATAACCACTGCCTTTTTAACCGACCCGGCCTTGATCATATCTGTGGCCACGTTCATGGCATACAGCCAGCTGGTACAGGCCGAATTAAGATCAAAGGCAGCCGCCTTGGTGGCGCCCAACTGGTTTTTAATAAAACTCGCGGTATTGGGACAAATCTCTTCAGGCGTGGTGGAACCCAGAACTACCAGATCAATATCAGCAGCATCAATACCTGCTGCCGCCAGAGCTCTCTCAGCAGCTAACCAACCCATCTCTCCTACAGAGACATGACTGTAGTGGCGCTGGCGAATACCAGAGCGAGAAAATATCCACTCGTCGCTGGTATCCACAACTTTTGCCATATCATCATTGGTCATTAACAGGGGTGGTGCATATTTGCCCCAGCCTGTGATTTCTGCGTAATTCAAGCCAAACACCCCGTAATTTCTGATTGATTTTATTAGAATGAATGTAAAGCTTGCACGCCTTTAACTCAAGCCCTAACTACTATTTTAGGACTCAGAGCGGACAATTATTCGAAAACGTATAAAACCCTAGAACAGTGGCGACTGCTCAAGATGCAACCCATCCTTCACCGGTGCAAATGAGCGCCGATGAATAGGGGTTGGACCCAGTCTCTGCAGCGCCTCAAGATGCTGGGCAGTGCCATAGCCTTTATTGCTGTCAAAACCATAGCCTGGGTATTTTCCATCCATTTCGAGCATCTCCTGGTCGCGCACCACCTTCGCCAGAATCGATGCCGCACTGATCACTTCAACGCGGCCGTCACCTTTGACTACTGCCTCTCCCCGATATTCCCACTGGGGAAGTCTATTGCCGTCCACAGCAATGTAATCGGGCTGAATTTTTAGCCCCATCACAGCGCGACGCATAGCCATAAGGGTAGCC
>ENA-OQVM01000970-OQVM01000970.1-marine-metagenome-genome-assembly--contig:-NODE-970-length-40791-cov-7.486933_pt1 | contig 40791 bp, 31 predicted proteins | sample MGYA00237776_ERZ505498 | MGnify/ENA primary metagenome ERZ505498 (study PRJEB26159, sample SAMN06265151) | marine metagenome | isolation source: Helgoland LTER site | place: Germany:Helgoland, sampling...
AAAAAATGAAGTTGTTTTTGAATTAAATAAGGTACTTCTAGAAAAAGAAAACTAGTTTTAGCGGATGAATTATTTAGCACATATTTATTTATCTGGAACACATACTGAGCTTCGGTTTGGAAATTTTATTGCGGATGCAGTTCCAGGTAAACAATATGAAGGTTACGCCAAAGGAATTCAGGACGGTATTCTACTGCATCGAGCTATTGATACTTTTACCGACCAACATCCAATTTTCAGGAAGCATAGCAAGCTTTTATTTCCATATTTTGGGCATTACAGTAGGGTTATTGTCGATATGTTTTATGATCACTTTCTGGCTTCACTTTGGAACAACTATCACCCACAAACGCTCGAAATGTTTTCTGCAGATTTTTATAATGAAATTGAACAACAAGAGGAACTTTTACCCAATAAAATGAAAAGGGCTTTTCCTTATATGAAAGCACAAAATTGGTTAATCCAATATAGATCTATAGCAGGCCTAGAAACAATTCTTGGTCAAATGGAACGGCGTACAAAATTTGAATCTAATTTGAGTGCTTCAGTCAAAAACCTAGAAGCCCACTATCCCGTTTTTAAAAACGATTTTGAAGTTTTTTTTGAACAGATACAAATATTTGTATCTTCAAGAATTAATAGCAGCATAAACACAATACTATGAAACCTACACTCCCTTTTTTAAAGCCAATCCTTTTTGTTTTTACCTTATTACTAATTAGTTGTACTAAAGCTCCCCAAATAAAAGGAGGCGTTGTATCTGCCATGCCCTATGCGTCTCAAGTAGGGGTTGATATTCTTAAAAAAGGCGGTAATGCCTATGATGCAATGGTAGCAACTAATTTTGCACTAGCTGTAGTGTACCCAGTAGCGGGTAATATTACTGGGGGCGGATTTTTTGTATATCGAAATGCAGATGGTAGTTCTGGAACCTTAGATTATCGTGAACAAGCGCCAAATGCAGCTCATCGTGACTTATATTTGGACGAAGCTGGAAATGTGATTCCCAATAAAAGTACCATTGGTGGTTTAGCCGTTGGTGTTCCTGGAACAGTAGCCGGAACCCTCGAAATTCATAAGAAAATGGGATCACTTCCCTTGATTGATTTAATGCAACCTGCAATAGATTTAGCAGAAAAAGGATATGCCATAACAGAAAAGCAGGCACGCAGTTTTAAGAGATATCGTGACTTATTTATTGAAATCAATGGTCCAGACACCTTTTACGGCCAAACATTCGAAGCCGGTGATATTTTAAAAAACCCTGCCCTTGGGAAAGTATTAAGATCCATTGCCTCAGAGGGGATTAAAGGCTTTAATTCTGGGTGGGTAGCAGACGCATTGGTTAGTAGAGTTCAAGAAGCCGGTGGAATCATTACCCAACAAGATTTAGAACAATATGAAGCGAAATGGAGAGATCCATTAATCTTTAACTACAAAGATTTAAAGGTTATTTCAATGGGATTGCCATCTAGTGGTGGTGTATGTCTGAATCAAATGATGAAAATGATCGAACCATATGACATAAAAACGATGGGTCATAATACTCAAAAAAGCATACAACTGATGGTTGAAGCTGAAAGACGTTCCTATGCAGATCGCAGCGAGTTTTTAGGCGATCCAGACTTTGTTGATGTCCCTTTAAATGTTGTACTCGACTCCCTTTATATCAATAAAAAAATGAGCAGTTTTGATTGGAATAGAGCAACTCCCTCATCAGAAATTAAACCTGGAGATTCATATTATTTTGAAAGTGATGAAACAACTCACTTTTCGATTGTAGATGATCAAGGAAATGCCGTTGCGGTTACCACAACCCTTAATGGTGGTTATGGATCTAAAGTCTTTGTAGAAGAACTTGGTGTTTTTATGAATAATGAAATGGATGATTTCAGTAGTAAACCTGGTGTGCCCAATATGTTCGGTCTAGTGGGTAATGAAGCCAATGCCATTGCGCCAAAGAAAAGAATGTTAAGCTCAATGACGCCTACAATTATCGAAAAGGATGGCAAACTCTATCTAGTAGTTGGATCTCCGGGAGGATCTACAATTATAACTTCTGTTTTTCAAACAATTCTAAATGTTTACGAACACAACCTTCCCATTCAGGATGCGGTCAATGCAGCGCGTTTTCATCATCAATGGTTACCCGATTTTATTACATTCGAACCCAATCAATTTGAGCCTTCTTTACTAAAGAATCTGAATGATCTCGGATATGCTGGAGAAGAAAAAAAATCAAGAATCATAGGTAAGGTTGATGCCATTTTAGTAGATGATTCAGGGCAAATTTCTCTTGGAGCTGATCGTCGCGGAGACGACACTGCCGTCAGTTATTAAAATTACTTTTATTTTTAAACATTTAAAATTTAGTACGGTCTAAAGTTGTATTTTTAGAGCTTAATTTTGCTATGAAAAACAATTCAAATGTAATCGATGTACAAGGAGCTCGAGTACATAACTTAAAAAATATAGATGTTCAAATTCCAAGAGAAAAGCTGGTAGTTATTACAGGTCTTTCTGGGAGTGGAAAATCATCACTTGCATTCGATACTATATATGCCGAAGGTCAGCGGCGCTATATGGAGACCTTTTCTGCCTATGTGCGGCAGTTTTTAGGGAACTTAGAGCGGCCTGAAGTAGACAAAATCGATGGCCTCTCCCCTGTTATTGCTATTGAACAAAAAACTACTTCTAAAAGCCCACGGTCTACAGTTGGGACGATTACTGAAGTTTATGACTTTTTACGTTTGATGTTTGCACGTGTTGGAACGGCCTATAGTCATCAGACTCAAGAAAAGATGATTAGTTATACCGATGACCAAATCATTGAGCTCATTCAACGTGATTATGCCAATAAGAGCGTGATGATCTTAGCACCAATCGTTAAATCAAGAAAAGGTCATTACAGAGATCTCTTCGAAAATTTAGCCCGCCAAGGGTTTCTTAAAGTTCGAGTTGATGGTGTTATTGTTGAGCTTTCTCCCGGAATGAAGCTGGATCGTTACAAAACCCATGATATAGAATTGGTAATTGATAGACTTCGTATCAGTGATAGTATTGCAGGATTAAAACGTTTCCAAGAATCCCTAATTACAGCAATGTACCAAGGCGGCGATACACTGTTGATTTACGATGAAGAAAGCCGTAAAGTGCGGTATTTCAGTAGGAATTTAATGTGCCCATCTTCTGGTATTGCGTATCCAAACCCAGAACCGAATAGTTTTTCATTCAACTCGCCTAAGGGGATGTGTGAAGATTGTAAAGGTCTCGGTACGCAGCAAATTGTAAATCGACAAAAAATAATTCCCGATACCTCCCTTTCCATCAAAGCTGGGGGAATTATCCCATTGGGTTCTCAAAAGAGTTCCTGGAGTTTCAAGCAAATAGATATCATTGCCCAGCGGTATAATTTTAATTTATCCGATCCCATAGATCAAATTCCAGCTACTGCACTTGAAGTTATATTAAAAGGAGGCGCAGAAACGTTTACCGTAGAATCTAAAACTTTAGGGATTACTCGAAATTATAAAATTGATTACGAGGGGATTGAGAATTTCATCAAAAACCAATACGAACAGGCTACTTCTACCAATATAAAGCGTTGGGCAAGTGATTTTATGGATCAAAACGAGTGTTTGTCTTGTAAGGGTTCACGTTTAAAAAAAGAAGCACGCTTCTTTAAAATAAACGAGCTGAATATTGCTGATTTGGCACAAATGGATCTTGACGAGTTATACTCTTGGTTCGATCAATTGCCACAATTTCTTTCTAAGAATGAAATGAAAATTGGCGAAGATGTTATCAAAGAAATTAAAACGCGTCTTCAATTTTTATTGAATGTTGGACTCAATTATTTATCCCTTAACCGATCCTCAAAATCCTTATCTGGTGGAGAAGCACAACGAATCCGTTTGGCAACTCAGATTGGTTCACAGTTGGTTGGTGTACTCTATATCCTAGATGAACCCAGTATTGGATTACATCAACGCGATAACGAACGATTAATTCAATCCTTATTTGCCCTACGTGATATTGGAAATTCGGTTATAGTTGTGGAACATGACAAGGACATGATTGTACAAGCAGATCATGTGATTGACATTGGTCCTTTTGCAGGGAAAAATGGGGGAGAAATTATCTCGGAAGGAAAACCAGATGAGATTCTAAGCATGAATTCGCTAACTGCCCAATATTTAACAGGAAAGAAAAAAATTGAAATACCCAAAAAGAGAAGAATTGGTAATGGAAAATCTGTGGTACTATCCAATTGTACTGGAAATAATTTAAAAGATGTAACCCTCACCCTTCCATTAGGAAAAATGGTTGGAATTACTGGAGTTTCTGGAAGTGGAAAGTCATCTTTAATTAATGGAACGCTCTACCCAATCCTTAATGCTCATTTCTTTAATGGGGTAGCAAAACCACTCCCTCACAAAGGAATAACTGGTTTGGAACACTTAGATAAAGTTGTAGACGTAAATCAAAGCCCTATTGGGAGAACCCCACGAAGTAATCCGGCTACCTATACTGGCGTTTTTAGTGAAATAAGAACCTTATTTACTAGAACACCTGAGGCACAAATTAGAGGATATAAACCGGGACGCTTTAGCTTTAATGTCTCGGGTGGACGTTGCGAAACCTGTATGGGCGGTGGGATGAAAGTAATTGAAATGAACTTTTTACCCGATGTATTGGTTGAATGCGAAACCTGCCAAGGTAAACGCTTCAACAGAGAAACACTTGAAATACGTTTTAAAGGAAAGTCAATTGCTGATGTGTTGAATATGACCATCGATCAAGCCTGTGCTTTTTTTGAACCGATACCTAAGATTTACAGAAAACTAAAAACGCTACAAGATGTTGGTTTAGGCTACGTAGCTCTTGGCCAATCATCTACAACGTTATCTGGTGGAGAAGCACAACGGATCAAATTGGCAACAGAATTATCTAAACGCGATACAGGAAATACACTGTTCATTTTAGATGAGCCAACTACCGGCTTGCATTTTGAAGATATTAGAGTACTTTTAGAAGTATTGAATCATTTGGCAAATAAAGGAAATACCGTTGTAATAATTGAACACAATATGGATGTTATCAAGCAAGTAGACCACATCATTGATATTGGATATGAAGGTGGTAAAAATGGTGGTCAGATTATTGCAGAAGGTAGTCCAGAAGAAGTTATCAAGAATTCAAAAAGTCATACGGCACATTATTTAGCTAAAGAAATGTAATCCACGAACCCATGAGCAACAAATCGAAAAATAAAAGCTGGAATACCACCAAAACAAACGACTCTTGGTCGTTGTTTAAAATCATGGGCGAGTTTGTTCATGGATATGAAAAAATGGATAGCATTGGTCCTTGTGTGTCTATTTTTGGTTCTGCAAGAACACAACCCGTTCATGCCTATTATAAATTAGCAACGGATGTTGCTGCTGCAGTTGCAAAAGCTGGTTATGGAGTAATAACAGGTGGAGGGCCTGGTATTATGGAAGCTGCTAATAAAGGTGCACAAGAAGCAGATGGCCCTTCTGTAGGACTCAACATTGCACTTCCCTTTGAACAAAGTTCCAATCCCTATATCGATAAGGATAAGAACCTTTCGTTCGAATACTTTTTCATTCGTAAAGTTATGTTTGTTAAGTATGCACAGGCATTTGTTGTCTTGCCCGGAGGATTTGGAACTCTTGACGAATTATTCGAATCCTTGACGCTAATACAAACTAAAAAAATTACTCGAGTTCCCATTATTCTTGTTGGTAATAAATTCTGGAGTGGTTTAATCGATTGGATTAAGAATGTTTTGATTGAAGATAAGCTGATCAGCCCAGAAGACCTTGATTTATTTTCTATTGTTGATACTCAAGAAGAAATATTGGCTTGTCTGGAGAATTTTCATACCAAAGGGATTTTCAACCCTAACTTTTAAATCTTGTGAAACATCTATTTAAGGTTATTATATTCTTGTTTATTGCCCTATCCCCTTTCGTTTATGGTCAAGAAGCAACACCACAATATAATCTTAAAGTAAAGCTTATTGAAGCAAAGAAAACGCTTGAAGTTTCACAAACAATTCAATTTCAAAATAATACCAAAACCCCTTTACAAGCGCTATACTTTAATGACTGGTCTCATGCTTACAGCTCATCAAAGTCGCCCCTAGCACAGCGATTTGCAGAAGAGTACGACCGGAGATTTTATCTTGGATCTAAAACCAAAAGAGGGGAAACTAGGGATTTAAACATTACTATAAAAGGTAAAAAAACGGATTGGTATCGAGTTGATAATCAAATTGATATTATCAAAATTACTTTAGATGAAATACTTGAACCTGGAGATCAGATCAATATTTCATTGACCTATACCATAGTACTACCCGATGCTAGTTTCACGGGATATGGAAGAATTTCAGAAGAGGAATATTTCTTGAAAAACTGTTTCATACAACTAGCTCCACATATATCAGGGAATTGGATAACGAACAGTAACTTAGATTTAGAGGAAATAAGTACTTTACCTTCAAACTTTTCCATTGAATGGAATATTCCAAACCAGTTGCTCATCAATTCTAATTTGACGCAATGGAAAGAAAATCTTGATCGTGATCGTAAAATCATTACTATGGCGATTAGTAAAGCCAAAGAAATTCAGTTTCACATCAGCAAAAAAGAATACGCTTCTTATAGCATCAATGGTTTAGCAATCAGCACCGATTTAAAAGAGGTTTCAGAGAAAATGTTGGATCCAACACTGAGTCTTCTTCAAATTGAAGCGTTTGTAAGAGAACATTTTGGAACATTTCCACATAGTAACATGTTACTTTCTCAAAGGGATTACCAAAAACGATCGTATTTTGGATTATCTGGGATACCATCAGTTTTTCATCCATTTTCTGATCGGTTTGAGTTTGAAATAAAAGCATTGAGTGTTTATTTAAACCATTATTTAACAGAGGCTTTTCATGTTGATCCAAGAGAAAATTCTTGGTTAACTGACGGCTTACATACACTGTTAATAATGGAATATGTAGATCAATACTACCCAGGCCAAAAACTCTTAGGCGCGATTCCGGAACAACCCTTACTTCGCCCTCTTATAAAAAACTACAGCCTAAGTAAAGCTTCTTTCAATTATGGTTTTCTTTATTTCAATGAATATGTCCTTAGAAATAACATACAACAAAGTTCTTTTACTACTAAAAATAAATTAATTAAATTAAATGAACGGGTGGCAATACCCAGTCATGTAGCCCATGGGTTTCGGTATGCCTACGAGTATCATGGCAAAGAAAAAATAAATAATGCTATCCGAAGTCAAATCGGAATTGTACAGTCCAAAGAAGAATTACTGGAATCATTAGAAAATCAACTCAATATTCCTTGGTTATTTGAGGATTATTTAGGCAAACGAAACTCAATTGATTTGAAATTCAAAGCTGTTCGAAGGAATTCCGATTCCATCAGTGTACAAATAATTCAAAATTATAAAAACCCAATTCCTTATACTCTTGCACAAATCAAGGGTAACCGAATTATTCAATCGTTACAGGTTACAAGCCCGAGAAAAAAAGAAGATATTAAGTTAAAAAGATACGATGCTGACTATCTTGTTATCAATCCTAAGCTTAAAATTCCTGAGTTTAATCACCAAAATAATTACAGGAAGTTAAACGGAACAACCCTAAAACCATTCAAATACACTTTTATAAAAGATATTGAAGATCCAAAAAAAAGTCAAGTGTTTTTTAATCCAAAAATTGATTTCAACGCTTATGATGGTGTTACTCTGGGGACTAAATTGTCAAATAAAGCATTTCAAAGAAAACCTTTCAGCTACGAAATAAATCCCAACTACAGTACCCGTCTCAATGAACTCGTTGGCTCTTTTGTAATGAGTTACCGTTTATACGACGAAGACTCTTCCTTGTACTTATATCAACTTGGTTTTTCTGGTAGTAGTTTTCATTACGATGAAAACTTACGATACAAAAGTTTCACTCCTTCGTTTACTGTTGTAAAACGTCCTGATGATTTTAGATCCAATAAACGAGAAGTGTTTTCTTTCTCACTTACAAGTGTCAATAGGGAATTTGGTACCACACCCATTCTAACACCGAATTATACTGTTGGGAATATTGGCTATACCTATTCGAATAAAGAGGCCATTCGGCTATTAAAAGTAGCAACCAATCTCGAAATATCAGATAACTTTGGAAAGTTCAATGTCGATGCAGAATTTCGCCACCTTTTTCACGACGGAAGAACATTATCCCTACGTTTTTTTGGTGGTAAGTTCCTATGGAACAATACGCAGGGTACGGACTATTTTGATTACAGTCTCAACCGTACAACAGATTATCTTTTTCGCTATAACTATTTAGGGCGTTCTGATGATGATGGAATCTACAGCCAACAATTTATCTTATCAGAGGGTGGTTTTAAATCCCGATTTGAAAGCCCTAAGGCCAATGATTATATTCTTGCAACCAATTTAGGCTTCAGTATATGGAAATGGGTTGAAGCATATGCTGATTTTGGAATAACCAAAAATAAAAATTCTAGGGCACGGTCTTTTTATGATTCTGGAATCCGGATTAATTTAGTCCCCGACTATTTTGAATTCTATTTTCCTATTCATAACTCCGAAAAGTATGTGTTAAATGATTCTAATTATTTATCCAATATGCGGTTTGTACTGACAGTAGATATTACTAATCTAAAAAGACTATTCACACGAAGGTGGTTATAGAAGATTGTTGTTTAGTATATTGTGCGAAGAAACATTAGATTATTCAGTTCCCTGTAAATTTTGTAAATTTGCAAAGTTAAAATTCATCTATGTCTAACAAAAATCTTGCCGCAGAAGCCTCTATTTCTTTCAAGGGCTTCAAAGAACAAGTACTTGAAGATTACAGATTGCTATCCCTTAGTAGAGAATGCTCTATTCTAGGAAGAAGGGAAGTTATGACTGGAAAAGCCAAATTCGGTATTTTTGGAGATGGAAAAGAATTGCCACAATTGGTTCTCAGTAAGTTTTTTAAAGATGGAGACTTTCGATCGGGTTATTACCGCGATCAAACCATATTGATGGAACAGGGTCACTTAACACCACAGCACTTGTTTTCAGCGCTTTATGCGCATCCTGACAAGGATATTGAGCCTATGTCTGGAGGTCGACAAATGGGTGGTCATTTTGTTACAGAAAGTAATGAGCCCAATGGTGCATGGAAAAACTTAACAAAACAAAAAAATCACAGTTCCGACATATCGCCTACAGCGGGTCAAATGCCTCGCCTTGTAGGTTTAGCTCAGGCATCAAAAGTGTACCGAGCATTGAAAATCAAAGGCAGTGAGCGCTTTTCTAATGATGGAAACGAAATTGCTTGGGGTACAATTGGTAATGCAAGCACAAGCGAAGGCTTGTTTTTAGAAGCAATGAATGCAGCTGGTGTTATGCAAATCCCAATGGTGATGAGTGTTTGGGATGATGATTATGGAATATCTGTTCACAATGATGAACAAACAACCAAAGGAAGTATCTCGAAGGCACTCGAAGGATTGCAACGCAATGATACAGAACTTGGCTTTGAAATATTAACTGTCAAAGGTTGGGATTATACCGCACTAATTGACACTTATCAGTATGCCGAAAAGCTTGCTCGAAATGAGCATATACCTGTATTAATTCATGTACAAGAACTAACACAGCCTCAGGGACACTCTACCTCCGGATCACATCAACGCTATAAATCTGAAGAACGTTTAACATGGGAAAAGGAGAACGATTGTAATCTTAAAACTCGTGAATGGATTCTCAGTAATGGTTTTGCAACTGACGAAGAACTTGATGCCATTGAAGAGAGTAACAAGAAAATTGTCCGTCAAGCTAAGGTTGATGCATGGAAAGCCTACCAAAACCCAATATTGGAGCATAGAAGTGACCTAGTAAAACTTATAGAAAAAGCAACACAGGCAACAAACAACGATACGAATTTTCAAATGATTCGTTCGGAGCTTATGAATATCGCTGAGCCAACTTATAAAGATCTATTACACGCAGCTAGAAAAGGGCTTCGGATTTTAACACAATACGAACATCCAATAAAGGCTGAAATACGAACTTGGAAAGATCAGCTTACCGAGCAACTCAATCCAAAATTCAGTTCTCACCTATACAGTCAGTCAGATACACGCCTAGAGAATATAGAATCTGTATCTCTTGAATATGCTGACAAAGAAGAATGGGTAGATGGGCGTATTATCATCCGTGATAATTTTGATGCTCTTCTGGAAAGCAACGACAAACTTTTACTTTTTGGCGAGGACGTTGGTAAAATTGGTGATGTAAACCAAGGTTTGGAAGGCATGCAAGCCAAGTACGGTGCCACACGTGTTGCAGATACTGGGATTCGCGAAGCAACTATTATGGGGCAAGGAATTGGAATGGCCTTAAGGGGTTTACGTCCAATTGCCGAAATACAATATCTAGATTATATTCTGTACTGCTTACCAACACTTAGTGATGATCTTGCATCATACCATTACCGAACTGCAGGGAAACAAGCTGTACCACTAATCATTCGTACCCGTGGTCACCGTTTAGAGGGGATTTGGCACAGTGGTTCGCCCATGGGTGGAATTGTAAACCTATTACGCGGAATTAATATTGCAGTACCTCGAAACATGACTCAGGCAGCTGGAATGTATAATACACTACTCGAAGGAGATGAACCTGCCATTGTTGTTGAGTCTCTTAATGGATATCGCCTAAAAGAAAGAAAACCCTTAAATCTTGGAAAATTCAGAATACCATTAGGTAAAATTGAAATTCTAAAAGAAGGCGCAGACTTAACCCTTGTATCTTACGGCTCTACTTTACGCATGGTCGAAGCTGTAGCAAAAGAGTTGATGCATTTTGATATTGATGCAGAGGTAATTGACATTCAAACCCTACTTCCCTTTGATTTGGATCACGAGATTCAAAAAAGTTTAACAAAAACGAACCGCCTTTTGATTGTCGATGAAGATGTACCTGGTGGCGCTAGCGCCTATATCTTGCAGCAATTAATTGATCTTCAAAACATATTCCCATTGTTGGACAGTACTCCACATACATTGAGTGCAAAACCGCATAGACCAGCATATGGAAGCGATGGTGATTATTTTTCAAAACCGTCTGAAGATGATATTTTTGAAAAGGTATACGCTATTATGCACGAATCCAATCCGGAAGCTTTCCCTCAAATTTAGCTCGAAACAATTTTAAGAACTAATTCTTTTAAAAGCTCTTCTGTCGGTAGATTTTGAGCTCCAACCCCCTTGCTCTTCAAATCAGCATCCTTTATATGTCCAATTACTTTGGCAATTTGTTTCATGGAATAAAAACGAGAGGCTGCTTCATAATCTTTAACAAAATAGGGCGATACGCCTAAAACTGTAGGCGCTTTTGATGGTGATGATAGACCTTGAAAAAGTAATAACTTTTGGAAGAAATTAAAAAGAACCGTGATGGTTAAAGTAATTGGATGCTTCTTTGCATTAGATGCCATATAGCGAATGATCCGAAAAGAATGCTCCAAGTCGCGTTTTCCCAGAGACTTTTGAAGTTCAAATCCATTAAAATCTTTACTATATCCAATGTGCTTTTCAATTATAGCTGGAGTTATTTCTTCCCCCTCTTCTACCCGATTGCTTAGTTTCTCGAGCTCTTTATCAATTTTACTTAAATCTGTCCCTAAAAAAGAAACCAATAAAGGCGGAGCGTGTGGATGAAAATTAAATCCATAACGCAAACCGCGATCTTTAATCCAATCGGCTACTTGATTGTCATAAAGGGGTTTCGTTTCTAAAACAACACCCGATTTAGCAATAGCTTTATATGACTTCTTACGTTTATCAAGTTTTTTGTGCTTATAACAGAGAACCAAAACTGTTTGACTCTGAGGGCTTTCCAGGTACGGAACTAAAGAATCAATTGTTTTATCTAAATATTGTGCTTCGCGAACTACTACCAATTGATGAGACCCCATCATTGGAAAACGCTTTGCAGTTTCAATGATTTGCTCTGGTAGTGTTTCTTTTCCATAAAAAATTGTGGAGTCAAAATCTCGAGCATGTTCTTCAACAACATGGGACGACAAAACCTTTGTTACCTGATCTATAAAGAAAGGTTCTGTCCCCATTAAGAGATACACAGGAGCATAATCTCCCTTTTTTATCGAACTCAGTATTTGATTTATGTCTTTCAAAGCTAAAAAATGCTCACTTTTGTAGTATGGAACAACTAAATTTTCCCAACTATACGTTTACCCTCAAAAATAGGGAAAATAAGACGTATATCTTAGATTTGATCCGTAAAAAGAATCTACTATTGACTCCCGAAGAATGGGTACGTCAACACTGCCTTCATTTCTTAATTACTGATTTAGGATATCCCAAAAGCCTGATCAATGTAGAGAAACAAATTAAAATCAATGGGCAGCTTAAACGCTATGATGTTGTGGTCTATACTCCACAAGGTGATGTTCATATCTTAGTTGAATGCAAAGCCCCATCAATTGCTATTTCACAAAGTACATTCGATCAGATAGCTCAATACAATATGACACTAAAGAGTCAGTTTTTGATGCTAACGAACGGAAAAGAACACTATTTTTGTGTTATGGATTTTGAGAAGAAATCATATAACTTCATCAAGGAATTGCCAAAATATAGGATATGACAGTTGCGCTAGTAGTATTGAATTGGAATGGGAAAGAAATCCTTGAGCGTTTTTTACCCGAAATGCTTCAGTATAGTAAAGAAGCAACGATCTATGTAATTGACAATAATTCTTCAGACGATTCAATCGATTTACTTGCAACTAAATTCCCAGATATAAAACGGATTATAAATAATGAAAACCTGGGCTATGCGGGAGGGTATAACGCAGGTTTAAAAAACATTAAAGAAGACCTTATTTGTCTTATTAATAACGATATCCGAGTAACAAAAAACTGGTTACCACCAATAATCAATTTTTTTAAAAACAATTCCAATACTGGGATTGTACAACCTCATATTTTAGATGAGAAAGAACCATCCTTATTTGAGTATGCTGGCGCAGCTGGTGGATATATTGACCGATTCGGTTATCCCTTTTGCAGGGGGCGCATTTTTGATCAAATTGAACAAGATGAAGGTCAATACAATGAAAATCAAAATATATTCTGGGCCTCAGGCGCTTGTCTCTTTATACGGAATACGCTTTTTCAAGAGCTTGATGGTTTTGATGAAGATTTTTTTATGCATCAAGAAGAAATTGATCTTTGCTGGAGAGCAAACAACATAGGAAGTGAGGTTTTTTGTGTTGGAGATTCAAAAGTATATCACCTGGGTGGCACAAGTCTTCCAGAATCGCCTTTGAAAGTTTTTTATAACTATCGAAACTCAACTTATATGCTTCTTAAGAATGTTCCAGCATTCCAGTTACCGTTTATTCTGTGTTGTCGATTATTATTAGATGGGGTGGCTGGGGTTCGATTTTTACTAAAAGGAGAACTTCGAAACTGTTTAAGCATACTTAAAGCTCATGTCTATATGTATTATAATTTCTTTAAAATGCTCGGAAAAAGATCGAATAAAAAGCCCAAGAACACTTATTTCAAGCTCAATAGTATCGTTTTTCAATATTTTATCTTAAAAAACAGTAAATTTTTCAACTTAAGATTTTCTAAGTCTTAAATTATAGTAACTTTAACCATCAAAAATAAAAATCATAAAATCTTCCTATGAAAAAATCGTATTTCTACATTCCATTAGTAACAGTCTTATTGGCATCTTGTGTGTCACAAAAGAAGTTTACTGAACTTCAAACACTTCAGGACACAACAAAAGATTTACTAAACAGTACAACTGTTAAACTAAACACATGTGATGAAGACAAAGCTGCTGCAATGGCATCTGTAGCTTCATTACAAGAACAAATTCGTTTCTTAAAAGAAAATAACTCAGACCTTATCGATAACCTTGGTAATTTGACTACGCTTTCTCAAAAAGGAGCTGAAAACCTTGAAAAGTCTTTAGAGAGCTTAAAAGAAAAAGATACAAGAATCACTAGCCTTAGAGATGCAGTAACTAAAAAGGATTCCGTTACGCTTGCACTAGTTACTAGTCTTAAAGGTGTATTAGGAAATCTTGGAGATGATGATATTGAAATCAACGTTGAAAAAGGCGTTGTATTTATTTCTATATCGGATAAATTATTATTTAACAGTGGAAGCTCAACAGTTTCAAAAAGAGCTAAAGAGGTTCTTGGGAAAGTTGCAAAAGTTGTTATGGACAAACCAGAACTTGAGTTTATGGTAGAAGGTCATACAGACAATGTGCCAATCAGTAACGATTGTGTTGTTGACAACTGGGATCTTAGTGTAAAGAGAGCAACTTCTGTAGTTCGTGTACTTGAAAAAGACTTTGGTGTACCACCACAGCGAATGACTGCAGCAGGAAGAAGTTCTTATGCTCCACTATTAGAAAACGATTCTCCATCAAACAGAGCTAAAAACAGAAGAACACGTATCGTTGTTCTTCCAAAATTAGATCAGTTTTATGACCTAATCAATAAAGGAATGGAAGCAGCTCAATAAGCTTTTACTACTTCATATTATATCAAACGCTCTTTTTAAAAAGGGCGTTTTTTTTTATAAGAAATCTACAGAACCCTTCCCTGTCCGAACAACAACCGGCTCACCTTCTGTCAAATCTATAACCGTGGAAGGTTGATTTCCTCCTGCTCCGGTTTCAATCATAACATCAACAACATCTGACCATTCCTCAAAAATAACTTCTGGATCGGTTGTATAATCTATAATTTGATCTTTATCGTGCAGCGATGTTGTTATTAATGGAGCAGGTAAAAGTGGAAGTAATATTTTTAAAATGGGATCGTCCGAGATTCGAATCCCAATGGATTTTCTTTTATCGAAGGGCTTGGGCAGTTTGCGAGTACCGGGCATAATATAGGTGTATGGGCCGGGTAATGTACGCTTGAGTAACCGGAAGGTTGGCGAATCGAATTGTTGAACGTAACCCGATAATTCACTCATATCACTGAATAAAAAACTAAAGGGAGCTTGCTCTACCTTAACTTTTTTAAGCTTTGCTAAACGATCCAATGCCTTATAATTGGAGCTTAAGCATCCTAAAGCATAGACGGTGTCCGTTGGGTAAATGACAAGTGCACCAGCAATTAATGCTTTAGCTACATCCTTAATGATCTTAACGTTGGGACTTGACGGATATAAGGAATGTAGAACTGCCATTAATCTATGATTTTGAGTTTAGCAAAACGCAATAAAAGTTTTTTATCTCCAGTTCCATTGAACTTAATTGTAGCCTTTTTGTCATTCCCAGATCCTTCTAGTAATGTGACAACCCCTTTTCCAAAGCGTTGATGTTCTACTCTAGTACCTAAAGGCAATGCAATTAAATCTTCAGAAGTAGCAGCAATCGGCTGGTCATTTGATTGAATCTTTTTGAGCTTTTTGAGCTGTGTAGGGTTTGGAATTGTATTGGGTTTGCCTTCCCAAGCTGCTGGCTTTTTGATTTGTCTTTTGGGTGCATCTGCTTTTCCAAAGATGTTACTATTTATTAACGGTTTAAATTCATAATCCGATTTTGGTATTTGATAATCAACATACTGTTCATCGATTTCATCAATAAAACGACTGGGTTCTGCACTGTTCAGTTTTCCCCAGCGATATCGCGATTGCGTATAAGATAAAAAAGCACGTTCTTCCGCTCGGGTAAGCGCTACATAAAACAGACGGCGTTCTTCTTCTAAACCGCTTCGAGAATCTAAATTCATTGGAGATGGGAAAAGATCTTCTTCCATTCCAACAACATAAACAAAGGGGTATTCCAAGCCTTTGGCCAAGTGAATCGTCATTAGCGAAACTCGATCAGTATCTTCTTTTTCATTCTCACTATCGAAATCTGTAGCTAAAGCCACATCTTCAAGAAATTCTGTTAGAGCGCCAGTAGAATCGGCAAGCTCCTCTTGCCCTTCTGTGAAATCTTTGATTCCATTCAACAACTCTTCAATATTCTCTATTTTACTAACTCCTTCGGGGGTTCCATCTTTTTTTAAATCAGAAACAATTTTTGTTTTTTTAGTTACTTCATCTGCAATTTCAAATGCATTTGCTGTTTCATTGAAAATCTGAAAACTCTTGATAAGCGTCACAAATTGCTCCAGTTTAGTCGCTGTACCGGCATTAATGCCAATTCCTAAACTCCCCGCTTTTTCTGCAGTTTGAAATAGTGTAAGTCCATGCTGTTTTGCTCCAACAACCAGCTTGTCGATGGTAGTTTGACCAATTCCACGTGTTGGGTAATTGATAATACGTTTTAAACTTTCCTCATCCTTGGGGTTGATAATGATCCGTAAATAAGCAAGGGTATCTTTGATCTCCTTTCGTTGATAGAACGAGAGGCCACCAAATATTTTATAGGGTATGTTTCTTTTCCTCAAAGCATCCTCCATTGCCCGAGACTGAGCATTGGTTCTATATAAGATGGCAAAATCATTATACTTACGCTGTTCTGTAAGATTAAAATCATAAATGCTACCAGCCACATAGCGCCCTTCATCGGCATCTGTTGGACAGCGTTGTATTTTTATTTTATTCCCCGTATCATTCGCCGTCCAAACATTCTTGTCCAGCTTGGTTTCGTTGTGATTGATAATTGAATTTGCAGCATTTACAATATTCTGTGTAGAACGATAATTCTGTTCCAAACGATACATGGCCACGTTGTCATAATCCTTTTGAAAGTTCAATATGTTATTGATATTGGCCCCACGAAAGGCATAAATACTTTGGGCGTCATCCCCTACAACGCAAATGTTTTGAAATTTATCAGAAAGCGCACGTACAATAAGGTATTGCGAATGGTTGGTATCTTGATACTCATCGACCAAAATGTATCGGAAACGGTCTTGATATTTAGCTAAGACATCAGGAAAACGGTTGAGAAGCTCATTGGTTCTTAAGAGAAGGTCATCAAAATCCATGGCACCTGCCTTGAAACAACGATCTACATATTCCTTATATATTTCTCCCATCTTGGGTCTTCTAGCCATGGCATCTGACTCTTGCAAGTCGCCATCATTGTAATATGCTCGTACAGTAATCAAACTATTTTTATAGGAAGAAATTCTGCTACGAACCTGCTTGGTTTTATAGACATCTTTTTCAAGCCCCATTTCTTTAATTATTGCTGACAAAAGACGGTCAGAATCTTGCGTATCATAAATCGTAAAGTTTGAAGGATATCCCAATTTATCAGCTTCACTTCTGAGAATTCGAGCAAAAACAGAATGGAATGTTCCCATCCACAGATTCTTTGCTTCACCATCTCCTACTAAATCTGCAATACGCCCTTTCATTTCTCGAGCTGCCTTGTTGGTAAAAGTCAGTGCCAAAATCGAAAACGAATCTACACCCTGACTCATCAAATAGGCAATTCTATAAGTCAGTACACGGGTCTTACCAGAACCTGCACCAGCGATAACGATTAGTGGTCCATCCTTGTGTAAAGTTGGTCCTCTCTGCGCTTCATTGAGCGTATTTATATGGGCTGTTAAATCTTGTTTCATGAAATACTAAAATAATACATTGAAAACTTAATGCTGCATAATTAATTCATTTTATACAATTAATTATGAACTAAAAAATGAACAAAATCAGTTGATCTAAGACAATTAAATTATTGTAGTCGGAAGTGCAAAATATTTGACTACTTTTAAAAATCAATTAAAATAATTAAACAAAAAATAAATCTGATAATGAAAAAACTATTTACTCGTTTTAGTTTGCTTTTTGCTCTAATCAGCTTCTCGGCTGGGGCACAAATTAGCGACTCAACTTTTAGTTCTATAGAGTCTAAAGTAATTCAATGGCGCCATGAGATTCATCAAAACCCGGAACTATCTAATCGTGAGTTCAATACAGCCAAAAAAGTAGCAGCCCACCTAGAATCATTAGGAATAGAGGTTACAACTGGAATCGCAATTACAGGAGTTGTAGGTATTTTAAAAGGGAATAAGCCTGGAAAAGTAGTTGCACTACGCGCCGATATGGATGGGCTACCAGTAACAGAACGCAATTCTTTACCATATAAATCTCAAGCAACAGCAATTTTCAATAACCAACAAACTGGGGTGATGCACGCTTGTGGTCATGACACTCACGTTGCGATACTGATGGGTGTTGCAGAAATATTAGCTGAAAATCGTGATTTTGCAGGAACTGTGAAATTTATTTTTCAACCCGCAGAGGAAGGACCACCCGCTGGTGAAGAAGGAGGTGCTTTGTTGATGGTTAAAGAAGGTGTACTTAAAAACCCAGATGTAGATGCTGTTTTTGGATTACACATCAGTTCAGAAACTCCAGTGGGTCATATCAATTATAAGACGAAAGGGATCATGGCTGCTGCAGATTCTTATAAAATTGTTGTTGGTGGAAAACAATCCCACGGGTCTACTCCTTGGAAAAGTATTGATCCCATTATGATTTCTTCACAAATCATCAACGGAATTCAAACCATTATAAGTCGAAATTCTCAACTTACAAATGAAGGTGCTGTTGTTTCTGTCGGCGCAATTCACGCAGGAATTCGTTCCAATATTATTCCTGAATCTGCCGAAATGATAGGTACAATTAGAACCCTAGATGAAGACATGCAAAACATCATTCACGAACGCTTGTATGACATGGTTCCTCAGATAGCTGCCGCATACGGTGGTACAGCAACAGTAACCATCAACAAAACAGCTGCTCTAACCTATAACGATGAAGCATTAACGCAAATGATGGTACCAACACTCGAGCGTGCTGTTGGAGCATCAAATGTTCATGTGATTAAGGCCATTACTGGTGCTGAAGATTTTTCATACTTCCAACAACAAGTTCCTGGCCTATACTTTTTCTTAGGTGGAATGGATCCAGCAATGAATCCAGCGGACGCTCCTTCCCATCATACACCAGATTTTGTAGTTCAAGATGAAGGAATGATTCATGGGGTTAAGGTAATGGTCGATTTGGCACTTGACTATTTAAATCAATAAATAAAACTAAAAAGGTATAGCAACAGCTTTCAAGTTGCTATACCTTAATTTTTATGGTCTGTTGCGCAAACTGCCATCCTTCTTGCCACCAACCAGACATTTTACCTCTTTCAAATACCAGTGAATTCGTTGTCAATACCCTTGGGGTATAAAACAAACGCAGTTTAACATTTTTTTCATGTGCAACTAAGGCACCTATTTTTAGGTTTTGATATTCAATTCGATCAGAAATAAATCCAAAAATACTCCCTAAAGCATCGAAAGCATTACGAGAATGTACCCGATTAGTTTGTTGAAACTCGGTGTTCAATATAATAGCGTCAACATGGGTTGCTCCACGTCGAATTGCTTCTTCAATTGCGATGATACAGCCCAGGCCACCATCGGCATATTCGCAACCATTTTTAGTCACCAAAGTCATGAAGGGGTACATAATTGCACGAAATCCATATCCAATCAATAAAGTCTTCATAAGTAGACTCTTGTAATGAGTTATATTCTACTTTATTCGAAGATAAGTTTGAAACGCAAATAACAACTTCTTGGGTCTCCTTTTGAAGTTTCTCGAAATATGGAATTGTAATTTCACGTGAAATTAAATTCCTTAAATTATTACTTTCGCCAAATGTTTTCTTTCCTCTCAAGAAGTTTTTTAAAACATTAAAATGATTGATTTTAATTCGTGTTAAAACACCTTTTTTTCGAACTAAAAATGGGCAATTATCAAACACATCGTCTTGTGTGACAGAAATAAACGCCCTTTTAATCTCCTCAATTTTATTCAATGCTAAATGAGACACCAACAAACTCCCTGTTGAAGTCCCAAGGAATAGGTCGTATTGTTGTTTGGTTTCTTCAACAAGGTATTGAGCAACCCCGCCAGCAAAAGCGCCTTTGCTTCCACCTCCAGAAATCACTAGTGCAGATTTTGACATGTGCATGATTTAAAATTTGGTTACTTAAATTTACAATGTTTTTAATTAAAATGAATCTTTATAAATCTTAAAAACAAGTAACTTCGTGAAATCGTATGGATTTACTACAAACTCCCATAGAATATCTTAAAGGAATTGGTCCCAACAGAGCAAGCTTGCTCAAAGAAGAATTGGGAATCAAGACTTATCAGGATTTGTTGCACTTTTTTCCCAATCGATATATAGATCGTACTACTTTTTATGCGATTAGCAAATTACCACAGAATACTTCAGAAGTTCAGATTAAAGGAACCATCCTGTCCCACAAAATCATTCCGCAGGCAAAAGGAAAGCGTTTGGCAGCTATATTTTCAGATGGCTCATCAACCATAGAGTTGGTATGGTTTAGGGGGTATAAGTGGATTCAAGAAAGCCTAAAAAAGAACACCACCTATATTGTCTTTGGCCGGCTAAACTGGTACGGTAGTAAGGCCTCTATCGCCCATCCAGAGCTAACCCCAGAAGACGAATACAAACAAAGTAATTTGGGTGCATTTCACCCCGTTTATCCGTCAACAGAGAAACTCATTAACAAGGGTATTAGTCAGCGTGTGATGAAACAATCTATGGAACATCTGTTTCGTCAGGTTCACAAAGAGTTTCACGAAACACTCCCTACCTATATTATAGAAGAACTAAAACTGATTTCTAGAAAAGAAGCTACCATTCAAATTCATTTTCCGGCAAATCAGCACCAATTGACTCGGGCACAATTTCGATTGAAATTTGAAGAGCTTTTTTACATTCAAATGCAGTTATTGAAGAAGAATCGTTTGCAGAAACAAAAAGTAAAAGGGTATGTATTTGAAAATGTAGGAGTCAATTTCAACGAGTTTTACACCAAGTACCTCCCCTTTCAGCTCACCAATGCACAACAACGTGTTGTTCGAGAAATTAGAAACGATATGGGTACGGGTAAACAAATGAATCGTTTGTTACAAGGGGATGTAGGTTCTGGTAAGACTATGGTTGCCTTGTTGAGTATGCTCATTGGTCTAGACAATGGTTTTCAGGCGTGTATGATGGCACCTACAGAAATACTAGCACAGCAACACTACAAGTCATTAGAAGAAAGCCTAGGCGGAATGCCATTGAACATAGCCCTTTTAACTGGATCTTCAAAAACTGCTCAACGTAAAGAAATACACCAAGCATTAGAAGATGGAAGCCTCCACATACTCATCGGAACCCATGCACTCATCGAAGAAAAAGTACGCTTTAAAAACTTAGGAATTGCTATTGTTGATGAACAACATCGTTTTGGTGTGGCACAACGAGCAAAACTTTGGCGCAAGAACACGTTACCACCTCATGTTCTAGTAATGACAGCTACTCCAATTCCAAGAACCTTAGCAATGAGTGTGTATGGGGATTTGGATATTTCTGTAATTGACGAGCTTCCTCCGGGGAGAAAGTCCATCAAAACTGTTCTAAGAAGTGATTCCAATCGACTTCAAGTTTTCCAATTCATTCGGGAAGAAATTAAATTAGGAAAGCAAATCTATGTTGTGTATCCCTTGATTCAAGAATCTGAAAAAATTGATTACAAAGATCTGATGGATGGATATGAAAGTTTGACTCGGGAATTTCCTTTACCAGACTATCGCATCAGTATCGTTCATGGAAAAATGAAACCAAAAGATAAAGATATTGAGATGCAACGTTTCGTGGAAGGAAAAACCCAGCTTATGGTTGCAACTACTGTAATAGAGGTTGGTGTAAACGTACCCAATGCATCGGTTATGATTATTGAAAGTGCTGAACGCTTCGGTTTATCTCAATTACATCAGTTACGTGGGCGTGTTGGTAGAGGAAATGATCAGAGTTACTGCATCTTAATGAGCGGTCATAAAAAATCTAAAGTTGCCAGTACCCGACTACAGACAATGGTTCAGACAAACGATGGCTTTGAAATAGCAGAAGTTGATCTGCGATTGCGTGGACCTGGTGATCTTATGGGAACCCAACAAAGTGGGGTATTAGAACTTAAAATCGCAGATCTTTTAAAAGATCAAGAACTTCTTAAAACAGCTCGTTATTATGCTAAAAAAATAATAACAGAAGATCCTGAACTTGTAGATAAAACGCATCGAGAAGTTCGAATTACATATTCTAAAATCACAGCACACAAAAACATTTGGAATTACATTAGCTAGTACTTTTTTTTAGGTCACAGATGCTTATATTTGTAGCTTATTGAGGATTAAAATAAAACACCCTTTTGATTTATATTTGAAGTTCTCAAAGACAAAACATTAAACGCATGAAAGTTTCCCATAATTGGCTACAACAATATCTAAAAATAGATATTTCTTTAGAAAAGCAACTAGAACTACTCACCGATTTAGGACTTGAAGTAGAAGGTACTACTCCTTTTGAATCTGTTAAGGGAATTTTGAAAGGTGTTGTTGTTGGAGAAGTAATCTCATGTGAACCGCATCCCAATGCAGATCGTTTGCGAGTTACACAAATCAATCTTGGTGCAGACGAACCGGTTCAAATTGTATGTGGAGCGCCCAATGTAGCTGCCGGACAGAAAGTCCCTGTTGCTACTGTCGGTACCCTACTCTATGATGCTGACGACAATGCGTTTGAAATTAAGAAAAGTAAAATACGGGGCGAAGTAAGCTTGGGAATGATTTGTGCTGAAGACGAATTGGGTCTTGGCGCATCTCATGATGGTATTATGGTTTTAGATGATGCTTTAGTTCCTGGGACTCCTTGTTCTGAAATTTTCAATATTGAGACTGATACAGTAATTGAAATCGGATTAACACCAAACCGGTCTGATGCGATGAGTCATATGGGTGTTGCCCGAGACTTAAAAGCGGGTTGTAACCAAATTGGAGTAAGTTCTGAGTGGAAAACACCACACACTGATAAATTTAAAATTACAGATACAAGCAATGTAATAACTGTTGAAGTTGACGATACCGAACGGGCACCTCAGTACTATGGATTAACCCTATCCGATATAGAAGTTAAGCCGTCACCAGAATGGCTTCAAAATCGTTTGAAAGCCATTGGAATTTCTCCAAAGAACAATGTTGTTGACGCTACAAATTATATCCTACACGATCTAGGTCAACCTTTACATGCTTTTGATGCAGAGAAGATTGAAGGTAAAATTCGAGTAAAAACCTTAGCATCTGGAACAAAATTCACAACATTAGATGGAATTGAGCGTGAACTTCATCAGGATGACCTGATGATTTGCGATGACAACAACCCCTTGTGTTTAGCAGGAGTTTTTGGTGGTCAAGATTCTGGAGTTTCCGATACTACTACGAGTATTTTTCTTGAAAGTGCATATTTTAATCCTGTGAGTATTCGTAAATCTGCCAAAAGACACGGTCTTAATACAGATGCTTCTTTTCGATTTGAACGAGGAATTGATCCTGAAATAGGGATTTATGCACTAAAAACTGCTGCAATTTTAATTCAAGATATCGCAGGTGGTAAAATTAGTAGCGAAATTCAAGAGCATACACAGCCGCTTACCGAAAAAGTGAACCTTTTTATAAGTTATGCAAAAATCACGCAAGTAATTGGTAGTGAAATTCCAAAAGACACGTTGATAAAAATCTTAAACTCATTAGAAATTGAAGTTTATAATGTAAACGAAGATGGATTTGCAATGACCATTCCACGCTACCGCTTAGATGTTACTAGAGAAGCGGATGTGATTGAAGAGATTTTACGAGTATATGGATACAATAATATTGAAGTAAGTTCAAGCCTTCATACTGTTTTCCCATCTTTTGACTTAAAAAGTCCACACAAAGTTGAACAAACTGCAGCACAGCTATTGGTTGGTCATGGTTTTTCTGAAGTTATGAATAACTCCTTGACAAATCCAGCCTATGCAGGCTTAAGTAAGCAATTAGACGATGTGGCAAAGGTTAACTTGCTGAATCCATTAGGTCAAGACCTATCGCAAATGCGTTCTAGCCTTTTATTTTCGATGCTTGAAGTTGTTCAGTTTAACAGCAATCGTCAGCAAAAGGATTTGAATATTTATGAGTTCGGGAAAACCTACAGCACGTTTGAAAAAACATATAAAGAATCGAAAAGGCTCGGAATTTGCATCACTGGAAACAAACATTCCGAACTTTGGAACAGTCCCTCCACCAAATCCAGTTTCTTTGATTTAAAGGCCATTGTGATCAATGTATTATCCCGCCTTGGAATCACTGCTATTACTGAAGAAGTAACTACAAATGATGTGTTCTCTGAAGGGCTTTCATTGAGTCTGCACAAGAACGTATTGGTCGACTTTGGTGTTGTACAATCGAAAATAACCAAAAACTTTTCTGTAGATGCTCAAGTATTGTATGCCGATTTTGATTGGGATACCATTTACAAATATGCTTTCAAGAAAGAGATTCTTATTGAAGAAATTTCGAAATTTCCAACTTCAAGAAGAGATTTTGCATTGCTTATTAATAGTGATGTACGTTTTGCAGATTTGGAAGCAGCTGCCTACAAGACTGATCGAAAACTCTTGAAAAGAGTATCGCTTTTTGATGTTTATGAAGGTAAGAATCTTCCCGATGGAAAGAAATCCTATGGGATGAGTTTTTATTTTGGTGATCCACACAAAACCCTAACAGATAAAAACGTTGATCGCATCATGCAAAAACTTCAAAAAGAATTTGAAGATAATTTTGGAGCTACTTTGCGTTAGCATAATCGTTTATATTTGAAATTCTGATGTAGGTTTTTAATAATTAATGTTTAATTTTGACTTGATAAATGACTTAGATTATGAAGTTGAACCTATTTTCGAACACCAACATTAAAGAAGAATTAATACGAACAAGCACTACTCCTACTGATCCGGTCTTCACATCTAATAGTTTCGTTTCTAACGAAGAAATTGCAGAAGAAAATTTAAATCAGTTTGATGTTGATCATTTGGAACGCAATCGTATTTTTCATATTGATGACATTAAAAAAACTTGTATTGATTTTCGTCTTCGCTTCTTAGATTCGAAGTATTTTAAGAATGAAATACCACAAGCTGCCTTTGATGAGATTAATCATCTGAACACACTTCACAATACCAGATTAGGGAATTATAAAATTATGGCGCCTTCCAAGCTTTTCAAATTAGAAAACACAGATGATCCATTACTTTTTGCTCCGATTGGAAATGGATATTATTATTTAATTCATAAATGGGGGAATGATTTACATCCGTTCAGAAAAGTGATGATGTGGCCTTTTAAATCCATTCCAAATTTATTTGCACTGATTTTGCTACTGAGTTGGTTTGCAACCCAATTGGTCCCTGTTGGTTTGTTTTCGAAAGCAAATGACTGGGGTGTTTATTGGATGACCTATTTCTTTATGTTTAAAGGAATTGCAGCCATCGTAATCTTTTATGGATTTGCGCTTGGAAAAAATTTCAATCCTGCGATTTGGAATAGTAAATACAATAAATCTTAATCTACATACCCATGAATCAATCCCAAGGCTTTATTAAAATTTTTACCGGAAATGCTATTGATGTACTTGCCCTTAGGAATGCGCTAGAAGAAGAAAAAATTGTAGCGGTAATCAAAGATGATTCAGAATCAGCACGTTTAGCCGGGTTTGGAATGGTGGCTCCTGGACTACAAGAAGTGTTTGTTCATGAAGACGAACTAGACCTTGCTGTTCCTATAGTAGAATCACTAAAATAATAGTATACCAACCATTCACTTTAAGAATACTTTGGTTATATTGAAGGTTCAAATTATTTAAACCAAATTATGCATTTCTTTATTTTTATTGCCTTTACGGCGTTAGTAGGTATCATAGCTTATTTAGCAACAAGAAACACAGATGAGACTTCATCCGATGGGTATTTTCTTGGAGGTAGAAGCCTTACTGGAGTTGTAATTGCCGGATCTCTTTTACTTACCAATCTATCAACAGAACAATTAGTTGGGCTTAATGGTGCAGCTTATAAAGAAGGAATACTGGTCATGGCATGGGAAACTCTCGCAGCATTGACTATGGTGGTTACTGCCATTGTTTTGTTGCCGCGATATCTTAAAGGAGGAATCACAACAATACCACAGTTTTTAGAAAAAAGATACGACACCATGACCAAAACCATTACGTCTGGTTTGTTTTTGAGTGGCTATATGGTAGTATTGCTTCCAATCGTTTTATATTCTGGGTCACTCGCGTTGAACGGAATGTTCGATGTTCCAACCGTACTTGGTGTATCTGATGAAACCGCACTAACCATTACGGTCTGGTCCATTGGAATAGTTGGTTCTTTATACGCAATTTTTGGAGGTTTAAAAGCAGTTGCAGTTTCTGATACTGTAAATGCTGTTGGACTTTTAATTGGTGGTACCCTTGTACCTGTATTTGGTTTGATGTATATCGGTGATGGGAGTATAATGCATGGTATTGAAGCCTTGGTTGTATCCAATCCTGAAAAGCTAAAAGTAATGGGAGCATCTGATTCTTCTATTCCTTTTTCAACATTATTCACTGGAATGATGCTTGTGCAGTTGTTTTATTGGGGAACCAATCAGGCAATTATTCAACGTGCGCTTGGAGCTAAAAATTTAATTGAAGGTCAAAAAGGGCTTATATATGCTGGTTTTGTTAAAATTCTAGGTCCAATTATCGTTGTACTCCCTGGAATTATTGCGTACCATATCTTTGGAAATGAACTGGATGCATCTCAAGGAGATCAATCCTATGGAATGTTGGTTGCTAAAGTATTACCGGTATCGTTGGTTGGCTTTTTTGCAGCAGTACTTTTTGGTGCAATTTTAAGTTCTTTTAATTCAGCACTAAACAGTTCAGTAACCTTATTTGGGCTAGACATTTACAAACAATATTTCAAAAAAGACGCTACAGAAAAAGAAGTTGTAAAAGCTGGAAAAACCTTTGGAATTGGATTAGCCTTATTTTCTATGCTTATTGCTCCTACCATTGCCAATGCACCCGATGGGCTCTTTGGTTATCTACAGGAGGTGAATGGGTGTTATAGCATACCCATTTTAACCATTATCATTGTAGGGTATTTAACTAAAAGAGTTCCCGCAGTTGCCGCAAAAGTTGCTATGCTTTCGGGCGTTGTTCTTTACTGTTTCAGTCAGTTTTACCTCAAAGGCGAAGTCGAAGCCGCAGGGGGTACCTACCCTCACTATTTACACGTGATGGCAATCTTATTCTCGTTCAATGTATTGTTGATGCTTGCTATAGGATACTTCAAACCAAGAACAGAAGAATTTGAATTAGAATACACAAAGCAAGTCGATATTACTCCATGGAAACTTGTAAAGCCAATGGGAATTGTTATTGCAGCAATTGTGATTTTGATTTACATTGCTTTTGCTTAAAGCATGAATTAACGAAACCAGAGATGTTATCGAGGGAAAAGACCCCAAAACCTACTCTCTGTATAGACCCTCAACATCTCTGGCAGATCGTTAATTAAATTTCTTTTCTCAATTAAACCCTACCAAAGGTGGTTTTGGATAACTGAATTTTGCCAAAAATTTATATGTAAAAAGGGATTTGTTTCAATAGGAAACAGCAGTGTATATTGTAAGCGTATTCTTTGAGAATAAAAATTTAAGGCGTCTCAAATGTAGTATTTTATTGTTGCTATCCAAAAAAATAATCTAAAAAATACACTTAACTAATTGACTGGCAGTTAGGAATACATTTTAAGTCGCATTTCCTTCAACTTAGGATCAGTCATATATTCATCAAAGGTCATGAAACGATCGATAACTCCCTTGGGAGTAAGTTCAATAATTCGTGTACCAACAGTTTGTGCAAAAGCATGATCGTGTGTAGTAAACAAAAGGGTTCCTTTGAAATTTGTAAGGGCATTATTCAATGCAGTAATGGACTCTAAATCCAAATGATTCGTTGGTTCATCCATTAAAAGTACATTGGATCTGCTCATCATCATTTTAGATAACATACAGCGAACTTTTTCACCTCCTGATAAAACGTCAGATTTCTTTAATGCTTCTTCTCCGCTAAAGATCATCTTCCCCAAGAAACCACGGATATATACTTCTTCTCGTTCTTCTTCGGTAAGTGCAAACTGACGTAACCAATCTACTAAATTGAGTTCCCCATCCTCAAAATAAGAGTCATGATCAAGGGGAAGGTAGGTTTGACCGGTAGTAACTCCCCATTGGAAGTTTCCAGAAGCTGCCTTTTTTTCTCCATTCAGGATTTCATAAAAAGCAGTAACAGCTCTCGAATCTTTTGAATAAACCACTACTTTGTCGGCTTTACCAAGATTAACGTTAACCTTACTGAATAAGGTTTCTCCTTCCTGCACATAGGAAAGATTTTCTATATTAAGTATTTGATCTCCTGCTTCTCGATCTTGTTCGAATATGATGGCAGGGTATCGTCTAGAGGAAGGTTTGATTTCTTCAATATTCAATTTCTCGATCATCTTTTTACGAGATGTTGCCTGTTTAGACTTAGCAACGTTTGCAGAAAATCGAGCAATAAACTCTTGTAATTCCTTCTTCTTCTCTTCTCCTTTTTTGTTCTGTTGTGCACGCTGGCGAGCCGCTAATTGACTCGATTCGTACCAAAAAGTATAGTTTCCTGAAAAGTGATTTATTTTTCCGAAATCAATATCCGAAATATGAGTACAAACCGCATCCAAGAAATGTCGATCATGCGATACAACAATCACAGTATGATCATAATTTGCTAGAAATTGTTCCAACCAAGCGATGGTTTCATAATCCAGGTCGTTGGTAGGCTCATCCATGATCAAAACATCAGGATTTCCAAATAAAGCCTGCGCGAGCAAAACACGTACTTTTTGAACTCCATCTAAATCAACCATCGTGTTGTAATGAAGCGTAGGAGGAATTTCGAGGTAAGATAGTAGGGTTGCTGCCTCACTGTCGGCATTCCAACCGTTCATTTCTTCAAAAATAATTTGCAAAGCACCTACTCGATCGCCATCTGCATCCGAAAAATCTTCTTTAGCATAGATCGCATCCATTTCAGCTTTCACCTTAAAAAGCTCCTTATTTCCACGTAAGACCGTATCTAGAACAGTATACTCATCAAAAGCGTTGTGATTTTGTTCTAAAACAGATAAGCGTTTTCCAGATTCTAAATGAACAGATCCAGAATTAGCTTCTTGTTGACCAGAAATAATTTTCAAGAAAGTTGATTTACCTGCCCCGTTAGCACCTATGATTCCATAACAGTTTGCGCCAGAAAAAGTGACGTTTACATCGTCAAAGAGAACGCGTTTACCAAATTGAACCGAAAGATTAGAAACAGATAACATAAATCATTTTTTTTAATAGCGCAAAAGTAAGCAAATAGATAGCGTAATCAATATTTTTTTTAACTTGTAGTATTAAATACGGTGGTTTATTTGTCTAGCTAAACGAAGAGAATAAATGAAAAAGGGATTTTATATTGGTTTGTTGTTTTGCATTTGCTCTTGCAGTTCCAATTCTACCCGTGATGGTGTCTTTCTAGGCGGTCAAATAATCAATCCTTCTTCCGAAAAAGTATCGCTTTACAAAAACAATAAACTACTAGACACCCTTGTTTTAGACGATAAAAATCGCTTTTCAAGAAGCTATGATTCCCTCAAATACGGGATTTATAAATTTGAACATTTTCCTGAAAGTCAAAATTTAATTTTAGAAAATGGCGATAGTCTTTGGTTTAGAACCAATACTACCGATTTCGATTCTTCCCTTGTTTTTTCTGGACGGGGTTCTGCAAAAAATAATTTTTTAATGGAAGTTTATTTATCATTGCAGCGCGAGACCAGTTTTTTATCCTCACAATACGCTCAAAATAGTTTTAAATTTGGAAAAGTAATTGATTCTTTACTGGAAGAAAAGAAAAGAAATTGGATTCGTTTTGATTCTTTAAACCAATTAACTCCAAGAGCAAAGATTATCTCACAAGCTGCTTATGTATACCCTTATGCCAACAGAAAAGAACGCTATGCCCTAATCAGAGGGAAAGAGCAAATCAAAGAACAAGACAGTTCCTATTTCAATTTCAGAAAATATCTGAATTATGGAGAGCGAGAGTTGGCTTTTTTCGACCCTTACATAACCTATATGCTTAACTTTTTGAATCAAGAAGCTCTTTTAGCTGGGGAAAGTTTTTTTCAAGCAAAGAACAGTACAGACTTCAATATTAGACGTTTGGCCATTATCGATAATTTGGTTGCTACCGAAGATTTGAGAAACAATCTTGCTCGTTCTGTAGCCTATGAAGAGCTAATCAATTTTAAAAACTTCAAGGAACACGATCGCTTTTTGAAGTATTTTATTACAGTTAATACCTCTCCAGAGTACGTAATTGAGATCATGAGTCTTCAAGCTTCGTTGCAGAAAATGCAAATAAATAAGGAATTACCTGAAATTACACTTGAAGACACCACTTTTCAAAAAAAATCAAGCCTCTCGGCCTTAAATGGAAAACCAACCGTTCTTTACTTTTGGTCACAAACCCAGATGAATCATTATAAAAAAACACAAGATCGTGTTAAGCGCTATGAGGAAGAATTTCCAGGGTTTCGCTATGTTGGGATTTGCATTCAACCTTACAACAAACTAGTGCAGGATTACCAGAAGGTAATGGAAATTGATACGTCGAATCAATATGCCTTTGTAGATTTTGAAGATGCAAGTAAAAAATGGGTTTTAACCCTACTCAACAAAGGAATTGTAATTGATGAGAATGGAATAATTCTTGAGGGATTTGGTAATTTTTACGCCCCAAACTTTAAAGAAATTTTACAGAAAAACAACCCCTAATGGAAGTAGTAAACTCCTATTGTATTTCAGCTGTTGATGGAACCTTGTCTAGTCTACACAAGGTGTATCACGATACTCAATACGGTTTTAAAGCTGAAAACGACAACGAACTCTTTGGGAGTTTAATCCTCGAAATCAATCAGGCAGGTTTGTCATGGGACACCATTTTAAATAAAAAAGATTCGATTCGAAAAGTCTATGCTGATTTCAATATAAAAGCAATTGCCGCATTTACGGAAAAGGATATTGAATCCCTATTAGACAATTCAGGCATCATTCGGATGCGAGGCAAAATTACCGCTATCATTCACAATGCGAATCAAATTCTTCAGCTTCAAAAAACTACAGGATCTTTCGAAAACTGGCTGAATCAAAATCATCCCCTTCCCATTGAAGCATGGATCAAGCTATTCAAAACTATTTTTAAATTCACAGGAAAAGAGATCACCAAAGAATTTTTGATGGGGAACGGTTACTTAGAAGGAGCGCATGAAAAAGGGTGCCCTATCTATGAAAAAGCCATAGCAGCGCACCCTAAATGGTATACAGAAAAGTCTTAGTTTCCTTTTTGGTGATCGGCTAAGAATTGAGCCAATCCACTGTCAGTAAGTGGGTGTTTCATTAAGCCTTTGATAGAACTTAAAGGTCCCGTCATTACATCCGCACCAATTTTTGCACAATCGATGATGTGCATGGTATGGCGTACAGATGCTGCAAGAATTTCGGTTCCAAAATCATAGTTATCGTAAATGTCTCTAATCTCTTGAATCAAATTCAGACCATCAGTAGAAATATCATCTAAACGACCAATAAAGGGAGAAACGTATGTTGCACCCGCTTTGGCAGCTAATAAGGCCTGTCCAGCAGAAAAAATCAAAGTACAATTGGTACGAATTCCTTGGTCTGAAAAATATTTTAAGGCTTTGATTCCATCTTCAATCATAGGGATTTTAACAACAATCTGAGGATGTAAAGAGGCAAGCTCCTCTCCTTCTCTGATCATTCCTTCGATGTCGGTCGCAATTACTTCAGCAGACACGTCACCTTCAACGGCTTCACAAATAGCAACATAATGCTTTAAGATGTTATCACGTCCTGTGATTCCTTCTTTAGCCATAAGTGATGGATTGGTGGTTACACCATCTAAAACCCCAAGGGCTTCGGCTTCTTTGATTTGGTCAAGGTTGGCAGTGTCAATAAAAAATTTCATAAGTTAAAGTTTAATGCAAAATTAGAGTTTATAATGATTCTTTAAGAGTTTTTCGTACGCTTTTTGAGGAAGGATTTTTTTTAGGACTATCGAAAATTTCTGTAAAAAGGAACCAACGATATAATGTGGTTTCGGGGTTTTCTTACGAAGTAAAGCCGCAACTTTTAAGGCTATTTCTATGGGGTCATTTCCAGAGTCTACATGAGCGTCCATAGTATTTAGGCTTTCTTGATAAGTATTTTGGTAAGGAGAATTTTCTATTACTGCCTCATGATAGCGTCTCGATGCAATATCCGTTGCATAATCTCCCGGAGCAAGCGTCATAACTCGAATTCCTTGTGCAGCAATTTCCATGCGTAAGGCTTCCGAGATAATATTAAGTGCCCCTTTGGAGGCAGAATAAGCCCCTCGGAAAGGAAGGCCCATGTAACCTGCAATAGAAGTAATGTTGATGATGACTCCATCGGTATGCTTACGCATGATGGGAAGAACCGCTTGAATCATTGCCAAAGGGCCAAAGAAATTGGTTTCGAAATTGGCTCGCATGGCATCCAACGAAGTTTCTTCAACGGGGCCAGTAATTCCGACACCAGCATTGTTAATCAATACATCAATGCGGTGTTCTTTTTCTTTTAATGTCTGAATCAATTGAGTAATCGAATCTTTTTTGGTAACGTCGAGTTGTACTAATGTGAATGGGAATGTTTCGGAATATTGTTCAGGGTTTCTACTTGTTCCGTAGACTGTATATCCGAGTTTGTGCAAATGAAAAGCTATCGATTTTCCTAAACCTGAAGAAGCGCCTGTAACTAATACGACTTGATTCATAAGTGTTTGTAAAGAAAAAAAGGGCAAGCGACCTACATCACACCGCTACGACCGTCTACCCTTGCTGCGTTCCCGCCCTGGGGGATTCAACAGGAGCTGGTTGTATAGAACTTGCCCGGTGCAAATATACAGTGCAAACTCTTTTTGCACAATCATTTTGTGGTCTAAATTTCATAAACTATTTTTAACTAAAATATTATCTATGAAATGGATTACTATGCTCCTGACTATCATTGCCCTCAAAAGCTGTGGTAATGAAAACAATGCTCCCAAATTTAAAATAAAAGCCAATCAGAAGACTTTTGTAACAGGAGACACCCTACACTTGACCATTCAAAAAAGAAAAAAAATTGCTTATGACTCCGTTCAGTTTTCTTTGAGAGGAGCACGAATAGCACCAACCTATGTTTTTCCTGAAGATGCTTTACTTGGCGATATTCCAGCTGAGGCTGTAGTTTTTATTGAAGGAAAAAAAATCAGTACAATAACCAACGTACGTTTGTTAAATAAAACGGCACCGAACCTCTATACCTACACCCTACTCAATGAATTTCCGCACGACAAGCAAGCCTATACCCAAGGCCTAGAATTTGACGGAGAGCGCTTGTATGAGAGTACAGGGCTTAGAGGTAAATCGAGTCTGAGGAGGGTGAACTACAAAACTGGAGCAGTAGAAAAACAAATCGATTTGGATGCTACTTATTTCGGGGAGGGTCTCACGCTGATCAATGGGAAAATTATTCAACTTACTTGGCAAGAAAATACCGGCTTTATCTACGATCAAGATAGCATGGCAATGGAACGTAGTTTTACTTATGGACAAAGCAAAGAAGGTTGGGGTTTGTGTAACGACGGAACTGTGCTTTATAAATCCGATGGATCTGCAAAAATATGGACCTTAGATGCAACAACACAAAAAGAGACTTCTTATATAGAAGCGACTACTAATAAAACCATTATTACCAAAATTAATGAACTCGAATGGGTAAACGGAGCGCTATATGCTAATACGTATCAGGCGCAAAAGGATGTGGTTTTAATCATCAACCCAAAGAACGGTGCGGTTGACGGAATTATTGATTTTGAGGGTCTACGAAGCAAAGTAGAGCAGATTCAAGGCTTGGATGTACTGAACGGCATTGCCTATCATCCCGGGCGAAAAACCTTTTTTATTACTGGAAAAAACTGGAGTAAAATGTTTGAAGTAACCCTACAAAAGAAATAAATGGAACCCTTTGAACAAACTATTGAAGTTACCGAAGCACACTTAGACGAGCTGCTGCATGTAAACAATGTCCAGTACTTACAATGGGTACAAGACATTGCTGGTGCACATTGGCAATCGCTGATTGCAGATAAAACAGAAGCTTTTGGTCTATGGGTTGTTCGCTCCCACCACATCGAATACAAACGACAGGCAAAATTGGGCGATAGCCTGCGTGTGGCTACTCATGTGGAACTTACTGCTGGCTATATGAGCGAACGTAAGGTTCGTTTTTACTTAGCCGATAGCACTTCCCTCGTTGCTCAGTGCAGTACGCAATGGTGTTACCTTGACCCTACTACACAAAAATTACTCCGGATTCCAGAGGCTATACACCACTTGTTTGCCTAAAAGGTATTATTACCTATTCCATACAGCTTGAATTTATTTAAAGTGCTCTATTAGAGAAATTTGATTTTTTATTATATTTGAAATAACTGCACCCAAACCTGTTTCTTTATGGAAATGAATTACATTTAGGTTCTGATAAATATCTTATTTATAGTATTTAAACAAATCAATTTAATGATATTTTAGAAGCAATTTTAGATATGAATTCAGTGATTTTTATAAACTAATCAAAAACTTAATAATACCAATGATTGAAGGGGAGGTTTTACCAAGTTCAGAGTAATAAACGACGAGACTACAACAATGTATAAAAACATTAACAATCAATTGAATACTTTTTCATCATTTGAACAATTCTATCTTAAAATCAAAAGAAACAGATGGTTTTGGTTGTTCTCGATTTTTTGTCGTCTGACATTGGCATACGCCTTCATCGTTGCTGGAATGGTGAGAATTATAGGAGAACGATTCGCTAGCGGATTATCGACTATACACCCCATGGGAACATACCTAGAAGCTTTGCACCATACAGGCTATTATTATTCATTCATTGCTATTGCCCAAGTCATTGCCGCTATTTTATTGATTATACCAAGGACTGTAATTATTGGAGCATTATTATATTTTCCAATTATTGTGAATATTTGGTTACTCTCATATGCAGTGCGTTTTGAAGGTTCTATTGTGACTTCACCCTTAATGGTTCTCGCCAATCTATATCTTCTTGTTTGGCATTACGATAGACTAAGATACATTTTACCATTTAAACAATTCTCGAACCTTGGAATAATCCAGAAACCTACAAAATACAGTACAAAATTTCCTTTACTATTTTTCACTGGAGTAATTATTACTGTGGCACTTACGATTGTATTTGCTCGATTTGGATATGACGCGATACCTAGGAACTCATTATCAGATTGTAAAAACAATTTATGGATTCAATAAGTGAAGCAGTCGGGTGCGATTTTTGTGAATGTGTTCATAAAGAGGGAAAGGATTTAAACGAATGTCTGAGAGAGTTTGAAAATGCAAAAAACCAGCTTGAAAAATAAAATACTACGCACAACAACTTTTCTACAATTACGATCTACCTGCCTTGCGTTTTTTCGCGCACGCTTATTAATACTCCATCCCTTCAAAAAGAAGGATCACTACAAACGCCTACTTTTCGATTTAAGGCTTTGTTTTACAATTTTTACACCATCATTTAGGCCAGGGAGCTCGCTTACGGCATATTCAAAAAGGTTTAGGAGATAGCAGCAGTAAGACAACAGCAATATACACAAGGGTATTTACGCAAGAAATTGGGGAAATAAAAATCCTTTCGATGATTTTTATAAAACAGAAAGTTCAACAATATGCCGATTTGGGGTGTATTGTTGAACAAAACGTAAAACATAAAAGAAAAAAACACACCAAAGGTGTGCATATACGCTAGTTGTAAGCAAGCAAAAAAACATCTAATGAATAGAAAATTAATAAGTTCAGGTTCTAAATTTGAAAAAGAAATAGGTTACTCAAGAGCTGTTATTGATGGTAAATGGATATTTGTATCTGGGACAACTTGATACAATTATGGATTTGTGGGATATGGAATTAGACTCGGAAGTAAATACGGATCAATATACAACATGAATGGAAATAAGGGACTTGTGATTGAATTAAGTAACGGATAGAAATTTGTTATTGGAACTCTAAAAGAAATGGAATTGAAAAATGTTACGGGAAAAATGCCAGTTGCTAACTTAAGATGGTTATAAATCAACTTAAAAACGCTTAAAAAAAAGCCCTTTATCTAAACAGATAAAGGGCTTCTATATAATATTAGAGTTGTTCTAATCGTTAAACAAGTCATGCCCAGCCATCAACTGATGTACTTCCTTCCCGATCGCTTTCAAAGCAGCTTCATCTTCTGGAGCTTGCATCACACGATCAATAAGGTCAACAATCGTTTCCATATCTGCTTCTACCAATCCACGGGTTGTGATTGCAGCAGTTCCCACTCGAATCCCAGAGGTTACAAAGGGAGACTTATCGTCAAACGGTACCATGTTTTTATTGGTTGTAATTTCTGCTTTCACTAATGCTAGTTCAGCATCTTTCCCGGTAATGTTCTTGTTTCGTAGGTCAATCAACATCATGTGATTGTCTGTACCTTCAGAAATTAGTTTGTAACCCCGAGAAACAAATGCTGCTGCCATAGCCGCTGCATTCTTCTTTACACGGTGCATATAGTCCTTAAACGAAGGTTGTAGACATTCTCCAAAGGCAATGGCTTTAGCTGCAATAACGTGCTCTAAAGGCCCTCCTTGATTTCCTGGAAAAACAGCCATATCCAATAGATGCGACATTTTACGAACCGTTCCGTTTTTGAGGGTAATTCCAAATGGGTTATCAAAATCTTGTCCCATCAAAATTAGCCCTCCACGGGGTCCACGGAGGGTTTTGTGCGTTGTAGTAGTAACTACGTGGCAATGTGGTATTGGATTGCTTAAAATACCCGTAGCAATCATTCCTGAAGGGTGTGAAATATCGGCTAAAAGAAAAGCACCAACCTCATCGGCAATGGCTCTGAATTTAGCGAAATCAATATCCCGAGAATAAGCCGATGCACCAGCAATAATCATTTTGGGTTGTACTTCTTTAGCAATTGCTAAGATATTGTCATAATCTAAACGACCAGTTTCTTCTTGAACACCATAAAAATGAGCTTCGTATAAACGTCCAGAAAAGTTAACAGGCGACCCGTGTGTTAGGTGACCTCCATGTGAAAGATCAAAGCCTAAGATTTTATCTCCGGGCTTTATAAATGCGTGAAAAACTGCCGTATTGGCTTGAGAACCTGAGTGAGGCTGCACGTTGGCGTAAGCAGCTCCAAAAAGTTCTTTAGCACGATCGATTGCGAGTTGTTCAATTTTATCTACTACTTCGCAGCCACCGTAGTAACGCTTTCCGGGGTAACCCTCAGCGTACTTGTTGGTCAAGATAGATCCAGTTGCCTCCATAACGGATGGGCTCGTGAAATTTTCTGATGCAATTAGCTCAATTCCATTCAGCTGTCTCGCTTCTTCTTCTTTAATCAAATCAAAAATAATAGTATCTCTTTGCATAATATAAAATTAAGGCACAAAAATACACATTTGACTTGTTATAATATACCCAAAAAGCACTTTTCAAAAAAACTTATTAAGGATGCAATGAACAATGGGAGAAAGTATTAGAATTCTTCCCAAAAATTAGTCGTAAACTCCTTGTGATATTTGGGCAATACGTCATTTTTCTCTTCAATGGCTTGGAAGGCTTCTTCCGTGAGTGACTCATGATCGAAAACACGTAATTCGTACTGATCTATGGAGACCATGGCTAAATCCAAACGAAAAGAAATTTCATTCTGCTTCCTTCTTCCTTTCACAAATTTATTTTTTTCAATGAATTTCAGCGGACGGTCCACCCCTATTTCAGAGCCCGAAGTCATTTGCAGATATGACAACGCATATTTATTATTTGCATTCTTTGAAAAGATCATCCGTCCAGACTTTAGGTTTTCATTGTATGAAACGCCTAAAAGTTTCAATTTAAAAAGGGATTTTACATTGTTAAAATCAAGTCGGGTAACCGCAAAATCCTCAGCATTGATGTACAAAGAACCTTCAAAATCCTCTCCTCCTTTGGGTTTATAGGTAATGACATAAGTCAAATCGCTTCCTTCAAAGGTCAATTCAGGTTCTGAGAAAACATATCGATTCGGTTTTTGAATACAATTCAGCTCTGCTTTTTTAGTAAAAAACAATTCAGAGTATAGTTCTGCGATTCTTTGTTTTTTTTGTGACGCAAAATTATTTTTCCACTTTAATTTATTTTCTGCACGCTTCTTCTCAAATTCTTTCAGTGCCTCTAAGTTTGTGCTATCAACTTCTTTTTCTAAACCATCAACATCCATTTTCCCTCCAAAAATACCAGAACGTACTTTAAAGTAAGAATCAGTTTTTACATTGTCGCGCAAAACCGTTTCAATACGTTGATTAAGAGATTTCATCAAATCATTTCCTTTGTCATAGGTTTGGCGTGCCTTGAGTAAATTTATTTTTTGGTTATCTTCCTGAAAATCACCACCATAATTACACAAAGTTTCGATTGTGTACTCATTCGATCTTGGCATATTGGTTAAAAAACTATCCACTAGCTTTCGGTTTAATTCCGGTATGGATGTTTTGTATTTGTTGATGTCCAGCTTCTTTGTATTCTGAGTGTAATACTCTCTGAGAAACAAGCGTTTCTTGCTATAATCTGTAGAATAATTCGATTCCAATCGTTCTTGAACAAGGTCAATGATTTTTTCTGAAGTATAGCTTTTATTCGTTAAAATCACATTGTCTAGAGCAATTGCTTGGGGCATTACGTAAAGAATGCTGTCTTGTAATTGTTTCAGTCCTACCGCAAGACCATCGTAGCCCAACGAAGAAACAAAAAGAGAATCATTTACTTCCACCTGTTCTGGTAAGAGTTCGAAAAAACCTATTTCATCTGTAATTAATCCCTTATTATTTGAAAAGTGTACCGTAGCAAAAGGAATTGGTTCAAGAATTAATGAGTCAACAATTTGAACTTGTTTGGACTGTGCTTGAAGATTCAATACACCAAACAAAAAAATTAGGTAGGAAAAGTAGCGCATAGGGGTATTTTTACACAAAAGTAATGTAAGAATGTATTGTAGTATATGTTTTTAACAGAAAATTAAACCGACATTTTATAAGCTTCTTTCAACCAGTTGTTCAATTCTTGATCAATTTCTGCTGCAGTAGTTATTCGAACCCTATGCGTACACATAGCTCCGAAAGGGCCTGAGTTTTAACCCCAAATCAATTCGCATTTTGGTAGCCGGTTTAACCAAGGCAAATTGTCGTTTTCGAATAAAACTAACACTGTCTTTTTTAGGCGAAACCTTAATGTCATTCCCAAAAGAAAGTATACGCTCAGCAAGAGCTTCGTATATCGGAAACAATGACTCTTTACCTTGATATTGATTGGTTACTAGATCTTGATCAGAGCGCTGTTCATCTTTTGATAAATGAACAATGGAGTTTGCAAACCCACGGGTGACCTGGAAATCACTTTTTAAAAAATTGACAGCTTCACTGTGTTTTATAAATGCTTTTGCTTTTAGAACTTCCTTCCATTCTTCCAAAGATTTCCCTGTTTTCTCTGGCATATTATCTATCTTGGTTTGTAGCGCTTTATCCATAGAATCAGTATTAATTTGTATTAGGTTCTAACTGTTCTTTTAGGTTTTGAAGCCCAATTCCAAAATCCTTTTTCATGGTGTTTTGAAAACTAGAAGTTAGCAACATCAAATTAAAAGGATAATCCATACGCCCACCGAATCCCCAACGAACTTTTGTTTCGGCAGCAGAAACAGCCTCTGTGATCATATAGCCCGAATATACTCCAGCAAAGGGTTCAAAAAAACGAAACTCAAAATCAATTCGTTGTCCTTCTGTAATTTTTATAATTTCTTGTTCCCCCTTCCCTACTTCAGGATGATCACTTTCCCATGCAGAAACAAAACCTGCTGTACGGTCAGTTCCAGAATAGGATTTTTTGATGTTTGGATCTATATTAGCCCACTTACTAAATTTGTCCTGATTACGAAGTGACTTGACATAATCAAATACTACTGCTTTGGGTTGTTGAATTAAAATTCATTTTCTACGTTGTAATCATTATCAACGAATAGAGCAATAACCAAGGGGATGGTTATTAGTATTAAAATAGAAAAAAAAGCGTTCTTTAAATTGAATTTCATGAAATACGTTTTTGGGTTACACAGTACTTCCTAAAGCTCCTAAATATCAATTTATGAGTTTGGTAACTTATCTTTAAGTTCATCAAAAATCAATTAAATTTAAGTGTTTTTTTCTGTCATTTGCAAATAAACCCTATTCAAAAAACGGAGCGTTCTCGTGTTTTAGTCCTTTTCAGAAGGAAATTAATAACCTCAAACCGTTTCGTGTTTTTTTACAAGTTCAATTTTAGGTTCAGCTGTACCATCCCATGTTTTTAGATACTTTTCTAACGAAAACCATATTTAACACAGTTAATCATAGTCAAAATCCATCTGTTTATTTCATTTATTTGGTTTGATGTTTTATTCTCAGAAATTCATATGATTGAAACCAACAAAACCAAAACGAGCAAAGCAAAAACTAAAGAATAAACTTATCTTTGCACCCCATGACACAAAAGAAGATCAAC
>ENA-OQVM01000971-OQVM01000971.1-marine-metagenome-genome-assembly--contig:-NODE-971-length-40767-cov-5.051192_pt1 | contig 40767 bp, 39 predicted proteins | sample MGYA00237776_ERZ505498 | MGnify/ENA primary metagenome ERZ505498 (study PRJEB26159, sample SAMN06265151) | marine metagenome | isolation source: Helgoland LTER site | place: Germany:Helgoland, sampling...
AAACAATTAAATAATATATAATGGAAAAATTTTACATCATGGTAAATGGTGAACAACAAGGACCTTTTACTGCACAAGAAATTATTAATAAGGGGTTCTCAAATGACTCCTACATCTTTAATAAAGGTTTAGGTGATTGGAAAAAAATATCTGAAGTTGCAATTTTTTCTTCTTTTGAGAAAAAGAATGATATCAAATCCAAAACAACATCAAACCCTTTACCAGTTTTAGATACAAACCAAACTAAAGTATCAGAAAAAAAAGGAATGAAGAGAGGTTTTTTGACGGGTCTTTTAGCGTTTGTAATTGCTAAAATTACACACCTTGCTGTTGGCTTTGTTCTCGGTTTTTTCTTAGTTTTAGTTTTTGGATACACTAAAAGCGTAAAACGCATTGCTGAGTTTATAGACAACCCTATAATTGGTATTATTTTTTTAATATTTCTTTTGGCGTAATCATAGGTCGTATGATAGCGAATTTATAATGAATTCTGTTCTTTCTTTTAAGGATCCAAAAGGGACATCAATAAGGGTATACCCTAGGTCTAAATATGCTTTTTTTAAATATACATCAATTCTTGAAGTTTCTTCAAAAGACTCGTATCGCTCATTATCTTTTTTGTGAATTTCTTTCCAAGGAGAAAAGTGAAAGATCTTGTCGTAAATATATTGCGTGCTTTTTTCTTTAAAAATAGGTGGATATTTAGTTTTAAAATAATCTAAATATGCATGAATATCTGGAATTCCTCTGTCAAAGAAAATAATTTCAGCGTTCGATTTCATAGCTTTTACATATTGCTTCTCTCTCCCTTCTAAAACCAGCTCACTGAAGAGTAATGGTTTGCTTGTAAACAACTGATCGATCCCGTTTTCTTTTGCATTTAAAATGATCTCTCTGGAAACTTCCGAGAAGCATTCATATTTTAGAATTTTAAATTCATTTAAAACAGAAGTTTTTCCAGTTCCTGGTCCGCCAATTAATAGGATTTTTTGCTGCATCTCACAAAAATAATTTATTCCCTTTATAAAACTAATTTTTAATGTAATTTTGTCAAAGGTTATTTGTAATTAATCTATTAAACGCGTCTATTTTTATGAGTGATAATAAAAATTTTTACACTAAATTAAAAGCACAATTAGATGATACAACTTCGTTTCCATCTGACTACATGTATAAGTTTATTGTGCCTACAAATTCAAGTCAAGTTCAAGAAGTTGAAACGATATTTGATAACTATGGGGCTGTTATTACTAAAAAAAAATCTAAAACAGGAAAATATATAAGTGTTTCTATCGTATTAAGAGTAGATAATTCTGATTTAGTAATTTCATTTTATAAAAAAGCAGAAAAAATAAAAGGAATAATTTCATTATAAATAATTGCACATGAGAAAAATAATTTTAACAATCGCTATAAGTTTAACGACCTCTTTATTCTCTCAGAATAAAGACGCAACGATACTCACTATCGATGGTGAGAAGATTTCAGTTTCAGAATTTAAAAGAGTCTATGAAAAAAATCTAGAAGTAATAGATAGTCAAGATGCAAAAGATGTTACTAATAACTTAGAATTATATATCAATTTTAAGCTAAAAGTTAAAGAAGCCTATGAAATGAAATTTGATACTTTGCCTTCTTACAAAAAAGAAATAGCTACTTATAAAAATCAACTTTCTGCTCCTTATCTTCAAGACACAACCTTTTTAGATCAGTTGGTTAAGGATGCTTATTTTAGAACAAAAAATGAGGTAAACGCAAAACATATTTTAATTAGAACCCCAAAAGAGGCACTGCCAAAAGATACTTTAATAGCTTACACAAAAATATTAAAATTAAGAGATAGAATTCTAAATGGAGAAAATTTTGAGACTATTTCGACACAGTTTTCAGAAGATAAATCTGCTCAAAATGATCCAAGAACGGGGAGAAAAGGGAATGCAGGAAACTTGGGGTATTTTTCAGCATTTAGAATGCTATATCCTTTTGAAGTTGCTGCGTATTCTACAAAAGAAGGACAAATTTCAATGCCCTTTAGAACTAAATATGGATACCATATCCTCAAGGTCATAGATTTTAAAGAGTCTGACGGAGAGATTGAAGCGGCACATATTTTAATAAGAGATACCTCTGTATCCGGAAAAATAAAAATTGATAGTATTTATGCTAAATTACAGAATAAAGAGAAATTTGAAGACTTAGCGATAAGGTATTCGGGGGACTCTGGTTCTAAAAATAAAGGAGGTAAATTAGGTAGGTTTGGTTCTGGAAAAATGATAAAGCCTTTTTCAGATGCGGCATTTGGCTTAGAGAATGTAAATGATTTTTCTGAACCTTTTCAAACCAATTTCGGTTGGCACATTGTAAAATTACTTAAAAAGCACCCTGTTAAATCTTTTGAGGAAATGAAAAAAGATCTAAAAAAGAAAGTAATGAATAGCTCTAGAATGAAACTCTCTTCAAAAGCAATTGTAAATCAATTAAAAAAAGAATACACTATTGTTGTGTCCGAGGATGCAAAAATGATTTTAGATAGAAAAGATATAAGGACGATTCCTTCAGATTCTCTTCAGGGTTCAATGATTACTATAAATGAAAAAAACATTACTCAAGAAGAGTTCGTAAGTTACATCAGAAATAGAAGAGATTTACCTGTTTTTTCACTTTTCGAAACATTTAAAAATAATCAGATAATAAATTATTATAAGGAAAATTTAATTCATACTGAACCAGAATATGCTTCTATTCTTAAAGAATATCAAGAAGGTTTATTGCTTTTTGAGTTGATGCAAGAAAAAATTTGGACCAAGTCATCAAAGGATACACTTGGTTTAAAAGAATATTTTAAGTCTAATTTGGTAGCTTATAATAAAGAAGATTTTAAAAACAATAAAGGCCAAGTAATCAATGATTACCAAAAATTTTTAGAGAACAATTGGATAGCAACTTTAAGAAACAAGTATAAAGTTACAGTTCGTAAAAGACAATTAAAAAAATTGATCAAATATTATAAAGCAAAATAATGAGATATATAGCTATTGTATGTTGTTTTTGCTTCTTTCTTTCTTGTGATTTATTTAAGATCCATAAAAAGGAACCTTCAACAAAAGAAATTGTAGCAATTGTAAATACAGAAAAACTTTTCAAAACTGATTTTATAAATGTTTTACCTAAAAACATTCATAAAATAGATAGTCAAGTTTTAGCTAAAAGTTATATTCAAGATTGGGCAATTAATAAGTTATTGCTTGAAAAAGCTAAAAACAATAGTTCGTCGCAAACCATGAGTCAAATAAATGATTTGGTGAAAGGTTATAAGGAGAGTTTATTGATAAATAATTATAAAGAACAACTTGTTAAGCAAAAATTGGATACTGTTATTTCTGAAGAAGAGTTGAATGAATTTTATTCCTCTAACAAAGAGAATTTTAAATTAAATAAAGAATTAATTAAAATAAAATTTTTACATATAGATACGAATATTAAGGATAAAAATAAAATTTTATCACTTTTTAAATCGGATGATATTTTTGATTTAGATGAGTTAGAAAAGCAAGAGTTAAGCTTTAAGTTTCATCAGTTTAATGATTCAATTTGGAGAGAATTAGATAATGTTTTGTTAAAACTTCCTTTTTCAAAAGAGAAATTGTTAAAAAAAACAAAATTCATTCAAAAGCAAGATTCAATAGGTTTATATTTGGTGACTGTAAAAGATGTTTTAAAACGAAACTCGATAGCTCCTTTAAGTTATGTAAGCCCAACGATAGAACAAATGATTTTACATAATCGTAAGATTCAATTAATCAGAAAAATAGAAAAAACAATCATAAAAGATGCCACACAAAACAATAATTTCAAAATATATTAAATTTTCATTTAGTGCTTTTCTAATTTGTTTTATTGGGTTGCAAACTGCTGCTCAAAAATTAAAAATAGATGGAGTAGCTGTTGTTATTGGAAAAAACATTGTTTTAGATTCTGATATTGATAAGTTCAAGCAAGAGATCGAAATAAGAAGCGAAGGGAAAATAAAAATTTCAGATTGCGAAATGCTAGAGGAATTAATGCAGCAAAAATTAATGGCTCATCATGCTGTGGTTGATAGTGTTATTGTGATTGATGAAGAAATCTCATCTAGAGTAGATAGAAGTATACAGTTTTTCACACAACAGTATGGTTCTATTGAGAAAGTGATTAAATCATATGGATTTAATGATTTAGATGACTTAAAGAAGGAATTAACTTCAGTCCAAAAAGAAAATATTTTAATTGAAAAAGAGCAACAAAAAATTACTGAGAAAATAGATGTTACTCCTGAAGAGGTTCGTATATATTATAACGGATTGAAAGAGAAAGAGGAGCTTCCAGAGTTTCCTGCAGAAATAGAATTAGCCCAAATAGTTATCAGAGCAATACCTTCAGAAGAAGAAACAGAAAGAGTGATTTCAAAACTTACTAAAATTAAGAAACAAATCGAAGAAGGGTCAAATTTTAAAATGAAAGCAATTATTAATTCTGAAGATCCAGGAGTTACTCAAAATGGTGGCGAGTATTCTGTAACAAAAGAATCTTCTTTTATAAAAGAATTTAAAGAAATGGCGTTCACCCTAGATGTTGGCCAAGTATCAAAGCCATTCAAATCAGAGTTTGGTTACCATATTATGCAATTAAATGCGATCAAAGGGAACACCAGAGTTGCGTCTCATATTTTGATGCAACTGAATATCCCTCAAGAGAAGTTAAATGATGTTAAAGGAGAGGCTGAAAGAATTATTTTAGAAATTAGAGAGGGGAAGTTGTCTTTTGAGGAAGCTGTAAAGCAATATTCAACTGATAAGGATACAAAGAACAACGGAGGTCTTATTATCAACCCATCTACTGGTGAATCAACGTTTGATTTAACAAGAATGGATCCAGCCTTCTATGCAAGAGTTAGTGATCTTAAAAAAGGTGAAATGACAGAACCATTTTACGATGAAGAAAGATCTGGAAGTAAAATGTACAAGTTTATCTTAATGAGAGACAGAACGGATACTCATATTGCTAACATTATCAATGATTACGAAAAGATTCAACAATTAGCTCTTCAAAAAAAGAAAGAAGAAACCATTACTAAATGGTCTAAAGAAAAAATAAAGGATACTTATATAAAGATAGGTAAAGCTCATAATAAGTGCTCATTTGAAAAGAATTGGAAAAAAGAAGTCAATAGATAATGTCTGATGTTACAGAAGTAAACCATTTAGTAGAAAAATTAAATACGTTAAAAGTAGAAATACATAAGGTTATTGTTGGTCAGCAAGAAGCTGTTAACTTTACCTTGTTATCCATTCTTTGCGGGGGACATTCTTTGTTGATTGGTGTTCCGGGTTTGGCCAAGACATTATTAGTAAACACTGTTTCAGAAGCGCTAGGATTGAATTTTAAAAGAATACAATTTACTCCCGATTTAATGCCTTCAGATATTTTAGGGAGTGAGATTTTAGATGAAAATAGACAATTTACATTTATCAAAGGCCCAATTTTCTCTAATATCATACTTGCTGATGAGATTAATAGAACTCCACCAAAAACCCAAGCAGCGTTGTTGGAAGCCATGCAAGAGCGGTCTGTAACTGTTTCAGGAAATCATTATAAATTAGAGTTGCCTTTTTTCGTATTGGCTACCCAAAACCCTATTGAGCAAGAAGGAACCTATCCTTTGCCAGAAGCTCAGTTAGATCGGTTTATGTTTTCAATTCACATGGAATATCCCTCTTTTGAAGAAGAGGTAGCAGTGGTGAAAAGCACTACAAGTAATAAAATCCAAACTATAAATTCGTTGTTTTCTGCTCAAGATATTATAGAAGCTCAAAAGCTAATCCGTAAAATTCCAGTTGCAGATAATGTAATTGAATATGCTGTTGCTTTGGTAGGGAAAACAAGACCAAAATCTAAAGAAGCAACAACGTTAGTGATCTCTTATTTAGACTGGGGAGCAGGCCCGAGAGCCTCACAAAACTTAATTTTGGCTGCGAAAGCCCACGCTGTTGTTAAGGGAAAGTTTTCTCCTGATATAGAAGATGTAAGAGCAGTTGCAATTCCAATTTTATCTCACAGGATCGTAAAAAATTACAAGGCAGAGGCTGAAGGAATTACAGTATCAGATATTATAAAATCACTTTTCTAGTGATTTTTTTCTACGAATTTAAAGTCTTTTTGGTTGGTAATTTTTCTTCATCATACGCATCGATGTTTTCAATTTGTATGCTAATTAAAATTTTTTAGTTTTCAAAAAAACTAAAGACATTTCCCCCATAGCGTTTATCATAACGATGGTTTTTGTGTTTTGATAAGTCAGTGTGTTTAGAATGTTCAACGATTAAAACTCCTTCTTTATTGAGGATTTTATTTGTGAATACTAAGTCTACAATTTTTAAAAACTGTTCTGTTTCAAAATCATAGGGCGGATCTGCAAATATGACATCAGATTGTAAGGATGTTTTTTCTAAAAACGCGTATACATCACTTTTAAGTGTGTTGATAGGTAACTCTAACTTTTCTGCTATACTAGAAATGAATTTGATACATCCAAAATGAGCATCAACTGCATAAATTGTTTTAGTTCCTCTTGAGGCAAATTCATAGCTGATATTTCCTGTTCCAGAAAATAAATCTATTACCGATATATTATCAAAATAATAGGTGTTATTTAAAATATTAAATAGTGACTCTTTGGCCATGTCAGTTGTTGGACGGACAGGTAGGTTTTTAGGAGCTTTTAAACGCCTGCTTTTGTGTTTTCCAGAAATGATCCTCATGATCCTAAAAGTATATAATTGGAGTGCTTAGAATAACTTATTGTATTAAAAATTGAATTATTGCTCTCCAAAAAGAAGACATTTCTAATGTATTGATAAGTGCTATTATAAATTTCAGATTCTAATTCTATATCTCCGGAAAAGTATAATTTCACTTTTTCAACATCTAGATTCAATTGTTCAAATGTAAACAAGATATAATAGATAAAGTCTTCCTTAGTTTCAAATTCAAAAGAGTTTGAAAATTGCAATTTCTTATTTTGTATGACTACAACATCAAAACTTTTTGAAGATACATTTACATAAACTTTTTTTTCTTCGGAACTACTCAAAGAAAGTAATTTTTCAATAAATATTGTAGTATGGTGTTTGTATTCAAATGCTCCAAAATTTTGAAAAAGATAATTATTGATCGGTATGTAGGGAACATACACGTTTTTTGCATTTATTTTTTGTACATCATCAAAGGCAATATAGTCCGTAGCAAGAGTTTTTATATTAAAATTAAGATATTCTAATAGTTTGTCTTCAGAAAAGTACTTATTTGGAACGAGTGTGGATAGGTTGTTCTCATGAACGACTAGTACACTAGAGAAATCTTTTTGTAAAAAGGGATCTTTTTTAAATATTGCGTCTACTTTTTGCATTAAATTTTCTGGAGTTGTTTGTTTATCTTCAAACAAATTCTTAAAAAAGTAAAGTATCTCTCCGGTTGAATTATCAGATATGCAAAAAGAAAATCCATCCAAATTAAATTGGATGGATAACTTTGTGTCTTTTGTATTTTCTAAACTAATAGAATTATTAATTTTTGTCACGTTGCTGTTTATCATAAGAAGGAGGCCAATTACCACCTGTAGAAACTTCATCTAATGAACCAACAGAGACATATTCTCCTTTAATTTGATCTGTAGCATTTGCTTCTAATTCTTGCTTAATTAGAGATTCATTCATTCCTTTTAAGAGATCTCTCTTTTCAGTTTTTACATAAAATGTAGGTACTAACAGTCCTTGAACTTTCTCTACGGTACCAATTTCTATTTCAAACTCTTTCCCTTCAATACCTCCTGGTACGATAAACATATTTTTAAAGTCTCTTCCTTCAAAGTACTTTAAAACAGGTTCATAACCGATGGTATCTTTTCTTTTTTTAGTTACATCATCAATAATACCTCCACCTTTGTTCACCTTTATAATAGTGTCTTTTGTTTCAGTTAATGCCAATTGCGCAGAATCAATAAATTGGATTAAACCCGCTTTGTCATTTGTATATTTACCAGTTACCTCAAAGTGTTTTACTTCTGCATCTCTGATGATTTTCAGACGTTCAACAACTTTTGAATATTTTATAATTTTTTTCTTGTTGAAATTTATAGGCTCCATAATCCCATTGTATATTTTAAAAACTAAAAATATAGTTGAAATCAAAAGTAAAGAAGAAGCAATCCATCTTAGTTTTAAGGGTAAATATTTAACTACTGCAATAGCTAAAAGAACTGCAACTAATACTGCTGCTAAAATTATTCCTAATAATCCCATTTTTTTGTATTTTTTTAATAGAGTTAAGGCAAATCTACAATTTTTTTTCAATGATAAAAATTTTTATTTATAATTCGATGTATCTTTGTTATATTAATTTTTTTATGATAAAAAATACCGCCGAATTTTATTCAGTATTGCTTAAAAAATTTCAGTATTCACCAACATCAAAACAGCATAAACTGTTGCAATTGCTGAGTGATTTTACTTTTAGTATTGATAAAGACAATTTATTTTTATTAAAAGGGTATGCAGGAACAGGAAAAACAACATCCATTGGTGCTTTTGTAAATAGTTTGAGTTTGACAGGGAGAAAATCCGTTTTATTAGCTCCTACAGGAAGGGCTGCGAAAGTAATTTCTGTGTACTCGAAAAGACCCGCATTTACCATTCATAAAAAAATATATTTTCCCAAAAAACAATCGAACGGTTCGGTCGATTTTGTTTTACAGCCCAATAAACATAGAAATACTATTTTCATTGTAGACGAGGCTTCCATGATTCCTGACGCTAGACAACACCAAAAATTATTCGAATCTGGCTCTTTGTTAGATGATTTAATTTCATATGTATACTCTGGTCATCAATGTAAATTGATATTTATTGGAGATACGGCGCAGCTTCCACCAGTAAAATTATCTGTGAGTCCTGCTTTGGAGGAAGCTACCTTACTGTATGATTATCATAAAAATGTTACTCAAATTGAGTTGGACGAGGTGATGCGTCAACATGAAACTTCTGGTATACTTGCAAATGCAACGTTGTTGAGATTGATAATTCAAAATGATGCAACTGATTTTCAATTTGACATAGATTTTCCTGATGTAATTAGGCTCGTAGATGGCTATGATATTGAAGATGCTTTGGTTACCGCTTATGATACCCAGGGTGTAGAAGATACTGCTTTTATTGTTCGCTCTAATAAAAGAGCAAATCAATATAACCAACAAATTCGAATGAAAATTCGAGGGCAAGAAAACGAAATTTCTGCAGGAGATTTTATCATGGTTGTAAAAAATAATTATTTTTGGTTACCAGAAAATTCCACTGCAGGATTTATAGCAAACGGAGATATTTGTGAGGTGTTAAAGATATTTTCAATAAAAGAATTATACGGTTTTAAATTTGCGGAAGTAGAGGTTAGAATGATTGATTACCCCAACATGCAACCTTTCGAAACAGTTTTATTATTAGATACTTTATCTAGTGAATCTCCTTCGTTAACCTATGAAGAGTCTAATAAGTTATATCAGGCTGTAAAGGAAGATTATGCGCACGAAAAATCAAAATATAAGCAGTTTATTGCGATCAAAAAAAATGTATTTTTTAATGCCTTACAAGTAAAGTTTTCATATTCTATGACCTGTCATAAATCTCAAGGAGGACAATGGAAAACCGTATTTATAGAACAACCCTATTTACCTGACGGGGTTTCTAAAGAATATTTTAGATGGTTGTATACCGCAGTGACTAGGGCCCAAGAAAAATTATATTTAATTGGTTTTAAAGATGACTTTTTTATTGATTAATACAGTAAATAGTTCAAAGTAATGCGTCCATACTTGTGCCCATTAGAATATCTTAACTCTTTAGATTTATTGGTATTGTAAATAAAAGCATATCCAAAATTTAAGCGGTTAACCGTAAAACGAAGTCCAATTTCAGTGTTGAAGACAACTGGAACAATTTCTTTCGTTACGGGGCTTTTTTTATTTAGAAAACTTCCTTGCAAAGTAGCGTCATAAAATACATAAGAGATCATTGGTTTGATATAGAAAAAAGATTCAATCTCTTTAAAAGAGTTGTTTTGAGCATTATTCAAATGAGTGTTGAAAGCGATGGTATTTGTTAATTTTTGTAAAGGTTTTATTCCAATTCTAGTATTTACTCCAGAAGCCGTATTGGTGAAAATGGAACCAAAATTAAGATGATTAACCCAAGTGACATCTATATGGTTTTTTTTAGTTTTTAAAATGGTTTTTAAATAATTAAAACTAAAATTTAACGCAAGTGCATTTTTTATTTGATATTTCCAGCCAATAGCTTTTCTAAAATCATAGACATCGTGCGTGAATTGCTGCATTTCTCTTGCAAAAGAATTTGGACCTATTACGCCAATTTGTAATGAAGTATTTAATAGTTGGTTTTTTTTATAAACCCTATCAATACCAAAGCTGCCATATAAGTATCCAGCAAAAGGCCTGTCGTGATCGACCACGTTTGTTATTGTAGACTTATATGGGGTATATATTTTGTGGCCTAGTTCCCATTTAAAAATACGTTTTTCTAAAGAAGTACCCTTACTTTTAGAAAGATATCTGTACGATAGAAATAGACCACTTGAATAATACCGATCTTGAAATGTAGAAACGAATAAATCATTCTCTGCTATGAAGCTTAGTTCTTTTGAAAATTTTTCTTGTGAGGTTGTCAGGTATGAAACAGATAGTACAAAAATATAAATGTAATTTTTCATGGCTGCCAAATATAAAAACTACTTATTTAAAATGCTCTTTTTTTTATGGATTTCTAAAAAAAAGTAGCTATTTTTAGACCTAGTAAACAGAATTAATGAAGAATAAAGACGGATTGAGTTTAGAGGATTTTGAGAAAGCAAAAAATAATGCTGAGTTACTGGCATTTATTGGAGATAAAAATAAGCATTATAAGAAGGTTGAAAAAACAATTGTATATAACAACGAATTAAGATTACTTCAAATAGAGTTGGTTAAATTGCAACGATGGATATTGAAAAACAATAAACGCGTTGCTATTATTTTTGAAGGAAGAGATGCTGCTGGTAAAGGCGGAAATATTCGTAGGTTTATGGAGCATTTAAATCCCAGATCTAGTAGATTAGTAGCATTAAATAAACCTACAGAAACTCAAAAAGGGCAGTGGTATTTTCAACGATATATTAAAGAGTTACCCAATCCCGGGGAGATTGTTTTTTTTGATAGAAGTTGGTATAATAGAGCTGTTGTAGAGCCTGTTATGGGGTTTTGTTCCGAGCATCAATACAAAGATTTTTTATTACAGGTTCCAGAGTTTGAGCATATGATGTATGAAGATGGAGTTGTCATTATAAAATTTTGGCTCTCCATCACAAAAGATGAACAATTAAAACGTTTTGAAGCAAGAAAAGAAAATCCATTGAAACGATGGAAATTTAGTCCTGTAGACAAACAAGGGCAAACTCTTTGGGATCGCTATACCCATTACAAGGAAAAAATGTTTTCTAAGACTCATACTTCATACAGTCCTTGGATGGTGATTAAAACAAATGAAAAAAAAGTAGCAAGATTAGAAGCAATCAGATATGTATTATCCCAATTTGATTATGAAGGAAAAGAGGCTGCAACTACCGTTTTAAATCCTGATCCAAATTATGTAATGCGATACTATAGATCCAATACTCAAATCGATTAAACGTATGATAGAAATAGCATCTAAAAATTTAAAAAAACTCAATTCTAAAATAGGACTATTATCTCTTTTATCTAAAAAACCCTTGAATTTAGATAGGGCAATTAGATATGTAGATTATCAAAAAAAATTAAAAAAACTTCAAGTAGAACTCATTAGACTTCAAACTTGGGCAATTAATAAAGAAGAACGTATCATTGTTATTTTTGAAGGTAGGGATGCAGCGGGTAAAGGAGGAGCTATTAGAAGATTAACAGAACGAATTAATCCACGTTACATGAGAATAGTAGCGCTGTCAAAACCATCAAAAGATCAACAATCTCAGTGGTATTTTCAGAGGTATATAGAACAACTTCCAAAAGCTGGTGAAATTGTTTTTTTTGACAGAAGTTGGTACAATAGAGCGGTAATTGAACCCGTTAATGAATTTTGTACTCAAAAAGAATACGAGGTTTTCATGAATCAAGTAAATGATTTCGAAAGAATGATTTTGGAATCTGGAATTCATTTGGTAAAAATCTACATGTCCATATCTAAAAAAGAACAGTCGAAACGTTTTGCAGATATAAAAAGTGATCCATTGAAGCAATGGAAAATGAACAAACTAGATGAAAAGGCACAAGATCTTTGGGAGGATTATACAGAATATAAAAATGCGATGTTTCAAAAAACAAATACAAAAATTTCTCCCTGGAAAATCATAAGAGCGAATAGAAAAACTGATGCTCGTATCAACGTGATTAATCACATTTTAGATCGTATTCCTTATGATAAAAAATTAGAAATTTAAACCAAGCTATCCTTTATTTTAGAGAAAATATAATAAATTTCTGCAGCGATTTGCTGATTTGTTTTTAGATAAGTTTCCTCTTGTAAACTTGTGTCGTCGGAAGATTTTGGATCAACAAACGGTAAATGAAACCTCAGTGTGGCTTCCGGTATAAAAGGGCAATTAGTATCTGCATTATTACAAGTTGTAATCGCTATAAAGGGTTTTTTATTTTCTTGATCATCAAATCTTTTTGAAAAACCAAGAATAGATTTAGAGGTTCCTTCAAAAGAAATGATATATCTAGGATTCTGATGAGATGAATTTTGTAAATCAAAAGTAAAGCCAACGCTTTGTAATGTCTTTACTGTATTTCGGAAAAATGCAGTAACCTCAGTTCCCCCAGAATAACTGTGAATATTTAAGTTAAAGTATGCTGCTGCATAAAAGCCCCATACCTGCCCCAATTGACTTCTTCTCGAATTGTGAGTACAAATGAAATTTAAATTAACGATTCCATCTTTAGTGTATTCTTTCAATATTTCTTGTGATATTTTTAGTAATAATTTTTTTCTATCATCACTTAAAATAGTTTTCTTGTGTGCGTTTGTAAAGAAATTTTCAGTAGAAATAGCTGAAGTCATCATCATCTTGTTATTTTTGTAACAAAGATAAGATGTTCATTTATTAAAACAAATTAATTTAATGTTAACAAAGGGTTTTGAAATTGGAAATAAAGTAGCGGTTTTAGATGATGCTTTAAACGGTAGAGTCATCAATATTATAGGTGATGAAATTTTGGTTGAAACTACTGATGGAATGGTTTTTAAATTCAAGGCTCCAGAAATAGTAAAGATTGAAGTCGATCAACATGAGTTGTCAAAATTTACGGATATTAACAATCCTTTATTGAAAGATAAAATTGCTCAGTCATCTTCAACTAAAACAGGTTTTAAAAAACATAAAAATGAAGTAATTTTAGAGGTAGATTTACATATAAACAAGCTTACAAAATCCACAAAAAATATGGATAATTACGATATGCTGAATCTTCAATTGGATACCGCTAAAAATAAAATTGAATATGCTATTTCAAAAAAAATATCCAAGATTGTTTTTATACATGGAGTAGGAGAAGGAGTTTTGAAATCTGAACTTCAAAGATTATTAAAAAAATATCCAATCAAATTTTATGATGCTTCGTATAAAAAATATGGTTTGGGAGCAACTGAAGTTTATGTTTTTCAGAATTCTAATTAATTGTATTTTTGTTTTATGAAAACGGTCTATTTAGATAACGCAGCAACAACACAAATTGACGATCAAGTGATAGAAGTCGTCCATTCTTCAATGAAGAATAACTATGGAAATCCTTCCTCAATTCATCAATATGGGAGAAAGGCAAAAACAGCGGTTGAGACTGCTAGAAAAGAGATCGCAAAGCATTTACATGTTTCTTCAAGTGAAATTATTTTCACAGCTGGAGGAACCGAGGCTGATAATCTAATCATTCACAATGCTGTTTTTAATTTAGGAGTTAGCAGAATCGTAACTTCTAAAATAGAACATCATGCTGTTTTACACATGTGTACTCATCTAGAAAACACAGATAAGGTAACTGTAGATTATGTAGATGTAGATGAATTTGGAGGTGTTAATTTAAGTCATTTAGAAGAATTGCTATCTATTTCAAACACAAAAACATTGGTGAGTTTAATGCACATTAATAATGAAATTGGCACTATTTTAGAGGTCGAGAAAGTTTCTCAGATTTGCAAGCGTACCAATGCATTGTTTCATTCAGATACCGTTCAAACGATTGGTCATTACCCTATTGATTTGCAAAAGACATCAATTGATTTTTTAGTAGCGAGTGCTCATAAATTTCATGGACCTAAGGGAGTTGGTTTTGCGTATTTTAAAAAAGGGTTTGGCATTTCACCAATGTTTCACGGAGGCGATCAAGAAAAAGGAGCAAGATCTAGTACCGAAAATGTTCATTCTATTTTAGGGATGGAAAAAGCATTAGAAGTTGCTCTCACTAATTTAGAAAAAGATACAGATCATATAAAAACCATTAAAAAATATTTTATATCTGAATTGAATAAAATTTCAGAGGACATTCAATTTAACGGACATTCTTCTCATATGCATAAGAGTAGTTATGCGATTTTAAATGTGCGTTTTCCATTTAAAAATGACCTGCTTTTATTCAGTTTAGACATGGCAGGAATTGCTGTGTCTGGAGGAAGTGCTTGTCAAAGTGGAAGTGCCAATGGATCACATGTATTGTCTGAAATTTTAAACACTTCAGATGCTGATAAAACCTCGATTAGATTTTCATTTTCTAAATACACTACAAAACAAGAAATTGATGTTGTATTAGAATATATAGAAAGCAATTTTAAGTCTGCATAGGTAAATAGAAAGTTCGTCTTTCTCTCTAGCATTGCTGTTTTTTACAAACGATGACAACGAGTTCATCAGTAGTGAGTTTCGTGAAAAACAAATAAGAATCACCTCCTTCTTTAATTTTTGTTTCTTTTCGAATTTGATCAACAGTTTTTGGAAAATTTCTAACGGTAATATTTGCTTTGTTATTTTTTAGCAAATTTTTAATTTTCTTTTTTTGATAAAGTAGTGTTTGTTCAATTTTGAAAACTCTTCCAGGGAACTCAATAAGTTGATTTGAAGTATATAGATGTGAATGTTCTTGAATTTTAAAAATATTTAATTGATTGCTAATTTGATGGAAGCCACCAGATTTTAAGAGGGCTGAGTTTGGTTCATATAAATAGGTGAGGGGTTTGGAATATGTCGAAACTGCTTTTTCTTTGTACTTAAAATTAAATAACTGAAGCTCTTTTTTACTTCTATTGACTGTTTTAATTGTAATCGATTTGTGATACTCTTTTTCTAATAAAAATAGCAATTCTTTTACCTCGTTGTTGGTTGCTACAACATGAATTTCTTTTACAAATTTCAATTCATTAACAGCACTTGTAATATCTAAAATAGGAGAATTTTTAATTAATATTTGATTGGTTTTTGTAAATAAAAAATCCATATTTTTAGGAACATTAGGAATGCAGTCTTGTAATAAAAAAACTTTTCCTTTTGTTTCATTTCTTCTTGAAGGATCTATGTATATGGCGTCAAATTTTTCTTTAGATTTTTTTAGGTATTCTATTCCATTACCCGAAAAAGTTTGAATATTTTTTATTTTTAGTTGTTCGTAATTGTGTTGTACCAGTGTCGATAAAACTTCATTTATCTCGCAATGAATGACTTTTTTAAATTGTTTCGAAAAATAAAAACAATCTACACCAAATCCTCCAGTAAGATCAATAATGGTTTCTCCTTTTATTAATTTAGATTTGTAGTTTGCAGTAATTTCAGAGGAGGTTTGTTCAATATTTATTTTTGGAGGATAGTAAATGTCTTTATTAGTAAACCAAGAAGGTATTTTGTGTTTAGATTTTAGTTTTGAAATAATTTGATTTGCTAATTCCTGAATAGAGACCTCTTCAAAAGGACTCCCTGTTAATATCAATTTTGTGATATCAGATTTTAAATGTTCAGCAATAAATTGCTGAACTTTTGGATGTAATATTGCTTTATTCAAAAGTTTTATTAAATATCTTTTGTGATTGATTTTACAATTTTATTATCCGCTAAAAATTCTTTTAAAATTACTTTTAATGCAGTATATAAAGGAACAGCTGTAATCATTCCGACCACCCCAAATAAAATTCCTCCGATAATAATAATTAAAAATATTTCTAAGGGATGCGATTTTGTTGTTTTCGAAAAAATAAGCGGCTGGCTCAAAAAATTATCAATGAATTGAGCAATAAAATACCAAAATAGGATCCATAGTGAAGTTGATACGATTTCTGATTGAAAATCTTGACCAATACTACCAGTCATCGATAAGACAAACATAATAACAGCTCCAATCATGGGGCCAATGTAGGGGATTAGGTTCAATAATGCACACAAAAAAGCGATTACAATGGCATTATCTATTCCAAAAATCAATAAAATCAGGGTATATAAAATAAAGAGAATTGTTATTTGGAACAACAGCCCTATAAAATACCTCGATAACAAGTCGTTAATAGTTTCTAGTGATTTTGAGAACCTTTTTTCTGTTCCATTCGGGATGATAGTCAAGAGTCCCTTGGCAAGTAATTGACTGTCTTTCATGAAAAAGAAAGAAATGAATAATACAGAAAATAGTCCAACACTCAGTGAGCCCAGAGCACCTAGAATAGCGTTTAATAAATTAGGGATTTCCTTAAATTGAGTAATAAAATCTAAATTTTTTAATTCGCTTATAACGTCAATTCCCTTTGATGAAAAATAAGTAGTTGTTTGATTGAATATTTCTTGAATGTTTTTTTGAAGCTGATCAACCTCTAGCAAAGACAAACTCTTTCCTTGTTCTGTCACTAAAGGGACAAATAGTCCTATTAGACCTGATAAAATACTTAACATTAGAAACATTGTAAAAATCACGGCGATCGTATTCGGAAACTTTAACTTTTTTCTTAAAAAAACAATGATAGGTCTTGCAATTAAAGATAAGATTCCAGCAATAACAATATATATGATGACAGATCGAATAGCAAATAAGAAAGATCCTAAAAAGAGGATCCCTACAACAATTGTAAGTGCTTTAAGAATTCCGTTTGTGATTATTTTTGAGTTCATAAGTTATATCCTTTTACGCTTCCCATGAGAATTTCCATTCCAAAAAGGGAAAGTATATGTTTAGTGGGTAATAGTGTCCCTGAATCTGTTTTTTTCCAATCAGACCATTTGGCAGAGACCCCTCCAATAGGAATGATACTTGTCCACATTTTGTATGAAGTAGGAAAGAATTTTTCGTCTAAAATCCATAGATAAGAATCTCCAGGCGTAGTTCCGCCAGAAGTATATGTGATTAGAAGCGCCTCTTTGTTTTTGTAATTAACAATTCGTCTTTCTGTGCCTGGATCAAAAACTTTATAAGGAGCAACTAACCAAAAAGAATCATTATTAAAAAAATCTCTTGCTTGTTTGACGATTTCTATATTTTCTGTTTTTATACCTCCAATAGAGACTTCTGATTTTTTTGACTGACTGGTGTGTAAAACGACTTCGTTATCTTCCCAAGAAACGGTTACAATGTTTTCTTTCTTATGCCATTTATAAAAATGTTTTCCTCTGAAACTCCATTCTAGTACTTCGGTGTTTTTGAAAGCATCATTATTTAATGCACTTAGCATTTTTAGAGCCAAATCATCAGCTTCCTTACCTCGTTTTCCCTGGGGTATGGGTTCATTAGTTATGACAAAATAGACACCAATAAATAGAAATAAAAGTATTGTAATACTTCCAAGTATTTTGAAAATGATTTTCATGAAAAAATATTAATAAGCTAAAATATCATTTTTAACAAAAAGAAACGATAAGTTGGCTTTATAATTATTCATATTGTGTCTTTGAATGCCTGTTTTCGGGATATAATTGTATTGGAATTGAGTTTTTTTTAGAAGTTACTTTATTTTAGGTATTTTTTGTTGTTTAAAAATCTAAAAAAATAGTCTTGAATTTTTTAGGAAGTTCCTCGGTGACCAATAATTTTTCCTGTGTAAATGGGTGAATAAATTCTAGAGAAGAAGCATGTAAATACAATCCTTTTCCATTTAAAATTTTATGATCTAAAAAGTACTCTTTATCTCCTAAAATAGGATTGCCTATTGAATATAAATGTCTCCTTAATTGATGTTTTCTTCCTGTTGTTGGTTTTAGTTTTACTAAATTTAAAAATTCAAATCGTTCTGAAGTAACCGTCCTTAGCACCTTAAATGCAGTGAAGGCCCCTTTTTCATCAATTAGATCTTTTATTTCTCCAGTTTTTTTCATTCTTCCAACGCTGATTGCAATATATGTTTTCTGAATTTCTTTTTTTTCAAATAATTGATTCAAATTACGTATTGCAGAACTTGTTTTTCCAATCAAAAGCACTCCACTTGTTGGGTAATCTAATCTGTGAATAGGCTGTGGTTTTACTGCATCAGGTCGCTTGCTTTTTTTTAGATTATGAGTCAGTCCATTCGCAATGGTCACAAGTTTGTTTCCACTAACTAAAATCCCAACTGGTTTGAATATGATCGCTAAATAGTCGTCTTCAAATAAAATTTTTAAATTTAGTTTTAACTCTTTTATACCAGCTTGGTTGTCTACATTAAAAAGCTCAATTTTTTCACCTCCAAAAATATATTTTGAGGTAGTCGCAAGTGCTCCATCGATAAAAATAATTTTTTTTTTAATCCCTTTTTTTATACCAGATTTTGTGGCAATTGTTTTAAAAATACCAACTCCGTACTCTTGAAATCGAATAGGTTTTTTTTGTTCTTCAGCGATATGAGTTTCTAAAAGCTGCATTATTTTGCAAATAATTGATTTATTTTTTTGAAGGCTTTAAATTCTAATGCGTTGTTTTCAGGGTCATTAAAAAACATGGTAGCTTGCTCTCCAACTTTCCCTTTAAATCGTATGGTAGGTTCTATGACAAATTTGGTGTTTATTTTCTTTAATCTTTCTGATAAAGAATGCCAATCTTCCCAAGTTAAAACGACTCCAAAATGAGGAACAGGAACTTCGTGTCCGTCTACTGAATTAGAAATTTGTTGAGGTATAAAATCCTCTTTTTGATGAATGACCAGTTGGTGTCCAAAAAAATTAAAGTCTACCCAATGCGTATCACTTCGGCCTTCTTTACATCGCAAAGTATCTCTATAAAAAATTCTACAGATTTCTAAATTTTGAACTGGGATTGCTAAGTGGAAAGGTTGCGTCATTGGTCTGTGTTTATACTGTTTAAAAGTGATTTATATATTTTAAAATCCTGCAGCCGCATCATCACCTCTTGGGTCTGCTCCAGCCTCTAATTGTCTGTTTTTTAAAACTAAAATAGCATCCACTTTTCCTATTACTCGTGAATCTTGTTCGTCAATTGCGTAGCCTATTTTTCGTAATTTTGAAATTATACTTGGATAAAATTTAAAAGGTTCTATGATAATTCTGTCTGGTAACCATTGGTGATGAAATCGAGCTTGATTTACGCTTTCTTGCATTCCCATCCCAAATTCATGAACATTTAAAATAGTTTGTAAAACAGAAGTAATAATAGTAGATCCTCCTGGAGTTCCAACAACCATCCATAGTTCTCCCTTCTTTTCGACAATAGTTGGTGTCATAGAACTTAACATTCTCTTCTCTGGTGCTATTTGATTTGCTTTTGCTCCAATTAAACCAAACATATTTGGCACGCCAGGTTTACTGCTAAAATCATCCATTTCATTGTTTAAGAAAAAACCCAATTCAGAACTATAGAGCTTTGATCCATAACCACCATTTAATGTAGTAGTTACAGAAACTGCATTTCCATATTGATCTACAATAGAGTAATGGGTAGTCTCATTACTTTCTATAATCTCAATATTTCCATGAAAAACATCTTTAGACAGCGTTGGTTTTTTAAAAGAAAAATTTCGCATTCTTTCTTTGGAGTATGTTTTACTTAATAGTGTATCCGTTGGAATACTTACAAAATCAGGATCACCTAAAAAATGACTTCTATCGGCATAAGCTCTTCTTTCAGCTTCTGTAATTATTTGCATTGTTTTAACTGAATTGTGCCCATAAGTATGAAGATCATAAGATTCTATGCCATTCATAATTTGAGCCAAGCAAATACCTCCACTGGAGGGAGGAGACATTGAGATAACTTTTAAATCATCGTATTGAAAGGTTGTAGGAATTCTCCATTTAGCTTCATATTTAGCCAAGTCCTTCTCAGTAATAATACCTCCATTATCTTGTATGAATTTTGCTAATATCTTTGCAGTTTTTCCTTTATAAAATTCATCCCTTCCATATTCGGAGATACGTTCTAATGTATTTGCAAGAGCTGAATATTTTATGACGTCGCCTTCTTTCCAATCTCTATGAAAAAGAATTTTTTGTGTGTTAACAGTTTCAAATGCTTTTTTAAATTTATTGATCCTATTTTCTTGTTTTTTTGTAACAACAACCCCTTTTTTTGCTAATTCGATGACAGGACTTAGAATTTCTTTAACAGACAACAGACCCAATTTTTCTTGCGCCTTAAAAACACCAGCGACAGTTCCTGGAACTCCTACAGCAGATGCACCATCAGTGCTTTTCCCTTTAATAATATTACCATCATCATCAAGATACATATCTCTTGTTGCTGCTAGAGGTGCTTTTTCTCTATAATCTAATGCACCAATTTCTCCGTTATTTTTTCTATACACCATAAAACCACCACCTCCAATATTTCCTGCATAAGGATAGGCAACTGCTAATGCCAATTCTGTTGCCATCATAGCATCAAATGCATTTCCTCCTTTTTTTAAAATTGCTGTTCCAATTCTGGATGCCTCAATTCGAGCAGAAACTACCATTGCTTTTTGAGTAGTTAAACCGATTGTTTTTTCTTTTTTTGAAGCTATTTTACAATTTACAAGGAGCATCGACAAGGTAAAAAGAAAGACGATATTTTTCATAGACTAGTTTTGTGTTTTTCTAATTTTAAATTTGTGAATGCGACCAAGTCTTTAAAAAATAAAGTAAAATCATCTTCAAATTCATGTTCCAGTTCTTGTAAATCTTCTATGGCTAGATGCATTTGAGATTTTCCTTTTGTTCGGTTGTTCATTCCTTGTAAGACTTTTTCAATACCCTCTTTAAATTGATAGTTGAATAATAGGTCGTATTCGGTCATGTATTTGATGAATTGTTGAGATTTAATTGGCAACTCAGGCGATTTTTTTTGAAATAATTTATAAATATAATCTGTGTAAATCTTTAAGGGTACTTCAGAGAAACTTGCCCAGTTTTTGGCTAAAAAATAATCATAAAAAATATCAATAATTACACCATTGTAATGTCCGTACCTTTTGTGTAGTCGTCTTTTACTTTTTCTAACGATTGCATGTGCATCTGTATAAGTATCTATTGCTCTATGTAAAAAAACACCTTGTTGAATTTCATTCGAATATTCTTTGTAATGATTTCCTCGAATATGATCTGCAATAAAATTACCAATCATTAGATTGGTATTGTTTTGAGATAAATATAGATGAGCTAGAAAATTCATGTGTTAAAAGTAATCAAAAAACCACAACTTTTAGGTTGTGGTTTGATATCTGTTTGATTTGTTATTTGCTTAGAAGGTAAGATTCTAAAGTCAAATATTCGTGACCCTATTAATTGTTCAACATTACTGGCATGACCAACATCGTAACTTGTTCTCCATCATCTGTTCCGTCAATAGGAGTTAGGATTCCTGCTCTGTTTGGAAGAGACATTTCAATTAGAACCTCATTTGAATTTAAGTTATTTAACATTTCGCTTAAAAAACGTGAATTGAAACCAATGTGCATGTCATCACCTTGATAATCACAACTTAAACGTTCATCAGCTTTATTTGAAAAATCTAGGTCTTCAGCAGAAATATTCAATTCAGTTCCTGCCATTTTCAAACGAATTTGATGTGTGGTTTTGCTAGAAAAAATGGAAACCCTTCTTACAGAATTTAAAAATGAAGCTCTGTCAACAGTTAATTTGTTAGGATTTTCTTTGGGAATTACCGCTTCGTAATTTGGGTATTTTCCATCTATTAATCTACAAATTAAAACGACATTATCAAAAGTGAATTTTGCATTCGAATCATTGTATTCTATTGTTATATCACTCTCAGAACCATTTAATATTCCTTTCAATAAATTCAAAGGCTTTTTTGGCATGATGAATTCTGCAGTTTGATCTGCGGTAACATCAGTTCTTGAGTATTTTACTAATTTATGAGCATCCGTAGCAACAAAGGTTAAACTTTGCGAGCTAAATTGAAAGAATACACCACTCATTACTGGGCGTAAATCATCATTTCCAGCAGCAAAAATAGTTTTAGAAATTGCAGTACCCAAGATATTTGCAGGGACTACAGTTTTACTTGGTGAAGGAAGCGAAACCGCTTTTGGAAATTCATCACCACTAAAGTAAGCCATATCATACTTTCCCTGGTCAGAACTAATTTCAATTGTATTTTTCCCTTCAGTTTTAAAGGTTAAAGGTTGGTCTGGAAACGTTTTTAGCGTATCTAGTAATAAGCGTGCAGAAACAGCTATAGCACCACTACTATCACTTTCTACAGCGACAATAGAACTCATAGTTGTTTCTAAATCAGAGGCTGAAACTTTCAATTCGTTTTCAGAGATTTCGAACAAAAAATTGTCTAAAATTGGCAAAGTGTTGTTGCTATTTATAACGCCTCCTAAAACTTGTAATTGTTTTAATAATTGAGAACTTGATACAATAAATTTCATGTAATTTTTTTCTAAGATTGTTCTACAAATATATCCCAAAGTAAGTGACTTTAAAAATTAATTTATCAACAGGTTATGAGCATTTTGTTAATGAATGATAAAACCTTATAATTGGCTTAATACCTTTTCGTAGTAAAAAAAAATGCTATTTTTGTTTCTATTGGTAAACGAATCTCATGAACAAACCTTTTTTTTTAAAATTACTTTTTTTATTGATTTCATTCAATTTTTTTGGTCAAAAGCCTCAAAAATTAACCTCAAATCAGATTTATGAAAAGATTCAGAAACTCAATTTTTTAGGAACAGCTTTATACATTGCTGCCCACCCAGATGACGAAAACACTCGTTTAATTGCCTATTTAGCAAATCATGTAAAAGCGAGAACAGGGTATCTATCTTTAACAAGAGGCGATGGTGGACAAAACTTAATCGGTCCAGAGATTAGAGAATTGCTAGGTGTCATTAGAACTCAAGAATTATTGGCGGCCAGAAACGTAGACGGTGGTCAACAGTTTTTTACTAGAGCCAATGATTTTGGATATTCTAAACATCCAGATGAAACCCTAGCAATTTGGAATGAAGAAGAAGTTTTAAGTGATGTTGTATGGGCAATTAGGAACTTTAAACCAGATGTGATTATCAATAGATTTAATCATGAAAATCCAGGAACAACCCATGGTCATCACACTGCTTCAGCAATGCTGAGTGTTGCTGCTTTCGAATTAGCTTCAGATAAAAATAAATTTTCAGAACAATTAAGTTATACACAAGTATGGCAACCGAAACGAATGTTCTTTAATACCTCTTCATGGTTTTATAAAGACAAAGCAGCATTTAAAAAAGACATCAGCAGTTTTACAACGTTTGATACGGGTGTTTACTACCCATTGAAGGGGGTATCTAATAATGAATTGGCCTCCATAGCAAGTAGTCAGCATTTATGTCAGGGTTTTGGTAGACTTACCTCTAGAGGCGAGCAAGTAGAATATGTAAAACTATTAAAAGGAGCCCCTCTAAAAGACACATCAGATATTTTTTCTGGTATAAATACTACATGGAATCGTCTTAAAGATGGGGGAGATATAGGAGGTATTTTGTACGAAATCGAAAATAATTTTGATTTCATAAATCCATCTAAACATATACCAAAGCTAATGAATGCCTATGAAAAGATTCAACAATTAGAAAATAATCATTGGCGAGAAATTAAAGAAAAAGAAATTAAAACAATTATTGAAGCTTGTGCAGGTTTGTACCTAGAGGCCTCTGCACTGTATTCTTCTGGAATTCCAAATTCTTCTATGCTGATCGATTTTGAAGTTCTGAACCGAAGTGATGTTAACATCGAACTGACAGCTGTAAAATCTGTGATTGATCAAAGAACAATTTCTAAAGAAGTTGAATTAATGCCCAATATAAAAATCAATTTTCAAGAATCTATTTTTTTAAAAACAACTAATTTCTCTGATCCATATTGGCTAAGAAATCAAGCGACTATGGGAATGTATGCTGTTGCTCAACAAGACTTAATAGGGAAGCCAGAAACACCCAAGTTGACAAAAATTGATTTTCATTTGATCATTCATAAAACACCCATTATCATTACAAAAAATATCATAAGGAGATATGCAGAGCGAGATAAAGGTGAAATTTATGAACCTTTTGAAATTTTACCAAAAGTGACTACCAAATTAACAGATAAAGTCCTGGTCTTTCCAAAAGACCAAGCTCAAAAAGTATTGGTAGAGGTAAGGGCAGGTGCATCGAATGTCTCAGGTAAAGTTCGTTTACGTCTCCCTCAAGACTGGAAAGTGTCTCCTAAAGAAACTGTTTTCAAGATCAACCAGAAAAAAGACAAACAAGTTGTTGCTTTTTGGGTTACACCCTCAAAAAATCAATCCGAAGGAAAATTGGAGGTGGTAGCAACTTCTAAAGGAATTGATTACAAAAAAGAGTTGATAGAAATTTCCTACGATCATATTCCAAAACAATCTGTTTTGATAAATTCTGAAGCGAAAGTAGTGCGTTTAAACATTGATAAAGTCGGTAATTATATTGGATATATTAAAGGTGCAGGAGATGCTGTTCCTGAAAGTTTACGTCAAATAGGATACACCGTTCTTGAGATTAATCCCTCAGAAATTAACGCAGAAAACCTTCATCAATATGATGCGATTGTTCTGGGAGTAAGAGCTTACAATGTGGTAAAAGAGTTGCAGTTTAAGCAAAAGTTTTTGTTAGATTATGTAGCTAAAGGAGGGAATATGATTGTACAATATAACACCAATAGAAATGTTGACGTGGCAGCTCCGTATACATTAAACTTATCGAGAGATCGAGTTACAGATGAGGTTTCAGAAGTTAGGATTTTAGCAGCCGATCATTCCCTTTTAAATTTTCCAAACAAAATTACAACTGAAGATTTTCGAGGTTGGGTTCAAGAGCGTGGTTTGTATTTTCCAACTACTTGGAGTCATGAATACACCTCAATTCTGTCTATGAACGATCCTGGTGAAACTCCAAAAAACGGAAGTTTGTTAATTGCAAAATTTGGCAAAGGAAATTATCTCTACACTGGGTTAAGTTTTTTTAGAGAATTGCCTGCAGGAGTTTCAGGGGCCTATAAATTATTTGCAAACATGTTATCCGTTGGCAAAGAGAACAATCAAGTTGAATAAAAATGAAGAAATAATGAAGCAACCAAAATATACTTGGAAAAAAGAATATTCTTTTGTCTTAATTGCAAATCTTATATATCTAATTATTTTTTATTTTATTACAAATCATTTTACAATCTAGTCCATGGAAATTGAAAGTAAATTACACCTAGTAGATTGGATCATTCTCTCTGTAACACTAATTTTTATTGTTGCTTATGGAACTCATGTTACAAGAAAAAACACCAATGTTAAAGAATATATAAAAGGTGGAAATGATTCTAAATGGTGGACCATCGGTTTGTCTGTAATGGCAACTCAAGCGAGTGCAATTACCTTTTTATCGACCCCTGGTCAAGCCTTTCATAGTGGAATGGGTTTTGTGCAATTTTATTTTGGATTGCCAATTGCGATGATTATTATATGCCTCGTTTTTATTCCTATATATCACAAATTAAAGGTATACACAGCCTATGAGTTTTTAGAAGGGCGTTTCGATTTAAAAACAAGGAGTTTGGCAGCTATTTTATTTCTTATTCAAAGAGGGCTATCCGCTGGAATTACCATTTTTGCACCTGCGATTATCTTGTCTGCAGTTTTAGATTGGGATTTGTTAAGCCTAAATATTATAATTGGTTTTTTAGTCATTATTTACACCGTTTCTGGTGGAACAAAAGCAGTCAACGTGACCCAAAAACAACAAATGGTTATCATCTTTGTAGGTATGTTGTTGGCATTTTTTATGATTATGAGTCAACTTCCATCAAATATTACATTTACCAATGCCCTTGAAATTGCCGGAGCAAGTGATAAAATGGAGGTATTGGACTTTTCTTTTGATCTGAGTAACAGATACACTGTATGGACAGGGATATTAGGGGGAACGTTTTTAATGCTCTCTTATTTTGGAACAGATCAAAGTCAGGTTCAACGTTATTTGTCTGGAAAATCTGTCAGAGAAAGCCAATTAGGATTGATCTTTAATGGCTTGTTAAAAGTACCCATGCAATTTTTTATATTGTTAATAGGGGTCATGGTTTTTGTTTTTTATCAATTCAATCCATCGCCTTTAAACTTTAATCCAGGAGCCAATCAAGAGGTTTTGAAATCAGAATTTGTTTCAGAATATCAAGAATTAGAAGCAGCACATATTGAAATAGAAAATACGAAAAGAATTATTTTTGCCAATGGATTTCAAACGGAAGAAAAAGAGGTTCTTCAATCTTTAAATGAAAAAGATTCAAAATTAAAAGAAGCTGCAAAACGAATCATTGAAAAAGTAAATATAAAATCAACAAAAAAAATTGAATCTAATGACAAAGACTACGTGTTTATTCATTTTATTATAAACAACCTCCCAAGAGGATTAATTGGTCTATTATTGGCTGTGATTTTATCTGCAGCGATGTCCTCTACAGCATCCGAATTAAATGCCTTGGCAAGCACATCTGCAATTGATCTGTATAAGAGAAATGTTCGTCAAGGGAAAAGTGATACTCATTATGTTAAAGCATCCAAATGGTTTACATTCGCATGGGGACTTATTGCCATTTCTGTTGCCTGTGTAGCTAATTTATTTGATAATTTAATTCAGTTAGTCAACATCATTGGTTCTATTTTCTATGGAAATGTTTTAGGGATATTCCTACTTGCATTTTTTATCAAATTTGTAAAGGGAAATGCTGTTTTTACAGCGGCTTTAATAACACAAGCTATTATTATTGGTGTGTTTCTTTTGGACTGGTTTCCTTATTTGTGGTTAAACTTATTAGGTTGTGTATTGGTGATGGGAATCGCGATGATACTTCAGTTTGTTGTTTTTTCGGATAAGCGCCATAAAGATGAGCTAGCCAATACTCGTATTCAGTAATTTATGAAGCGTAAAACAATACGATGGGGAATTATAGGTCTGGGAAGTATCGCGAATAAATTTGCCACTGATTTAGCATCAGTTGAAGATTCACAACTTGTTGCAGTAGCTTCAAGAAGTCAGCAAAAAGCAGCTAAATTTGCTTTCAAATACAATTCAAAAAAAGCCTATGACTCTTATGAAAAATTAGTAAAAGATTCTCAAGTTGATGCTGTTTATATTGCAACTCCTCATTGTTTCCATAAAGAACATGCCCTTCTTTGTTTACGGCATAAAAAAGCTGTTTTGTGCGAAAAACCTTTTGCTATGAATCTGCAAGATGTTACCGAAATGGTTGAGGTTGCAAAAGAGCATAATGTATTGTTAATGGAGGCTTTATGGACGTTCTTTTTACCTCATTTTAACTACGTTATAGATGTCGTTAAAAGTCAAAAATTTGGAAAATTAAAAAGTTTAGAAGCAGATTTTGGATTTTTTCATCCCTACGATATAGAACACCGGTTATTTAATAAACAACTTGGGGGTGGTAGTTTATTAGATATTGGTATTTATCCAATTTTTGTTGCATTATCTTCTTTAGGGAAACCCAAAAGTATAGCGGCAGCAGCTACTTTTTTTGATAATGGGGCAGACTCAAGTTGCTCATTAATTTTTGATTATGGAATTACAAAAGCCTATTTAAAAAGTTCGCTGTTGGAAGAAACACCTACCGAAGCTATTTTTACTTTTGAAGATGCTGTTGTGAAATTAAACACGCGTTTTCATGAGTCTCCTATCGTAACTATTTATAAAGATGAAAAAGAGGAAATATTAGACTTTAATTATAAGACCTTTGGGTATAGTTTTGAAGCAGCGCATTTTAGTCAGTTAATTAGAGAAGGGAAAAAGGAAAGTAATATTATGACTTTTGAATTTTCTAAAAAACTGATATCTACGATGGATGAAGTGAGAGAAATCATTAGTTTAGAGTATGACGCTAGCTAACTTTTTATTTTTTTAAAAATAAAATCTCAAGTGTAGACTTGAGATTTTAAATTTTTAAGAAGAAAAGAAAATAAGTTTACATTGCTCCCCATTCTTTCAAGGATTCAGAATTCATTTTAATATAAGCTTCATTTTTCGCTGCTTTAGCACCTTCTAAAGATTTTTTAGCAGTAGCAATAGCCTTCTCTGTTTCACCTATTTTAGCATAAATTAGAGACTGCTGTCTTAGTTGCCAAAAACCAGGTTTTTCAATCATAGACATGGCTTTTTCCATCCATTCGTTTGCTTTTTTTAAGTCTTTATCTTGCTGACTGTAGTAAATTGCCGCATTATAATAATCTCCAGCTTTAGGGGATGCAGCCATCACTGCATCTATGGTTGCAGAAACCATCTGATCAGTAGGAACCTCAATTTTGATTCCAACATATGTTTTTTCCCAAAGAAGCCCAATTATAGTAGATGTACTAGTTACATCATTAAATGCTATGGTGAATGTTTCAATATTCATTGGCATCGACCCTACTTTTACGGATGTTTTTGCGGCTATTTTAGTATCATCCCAATCTCTTGGCACCCCATTTTTATCAGCTTCAGAATAAAATATTATTTCCCAAGTATCTTTGTTTGGTATGGAATACAGTCCGTAAGAACCTGCTTTTAATGATTGGCCATCAATCATTACATCAGAACTAAAGGTAATTTTCGTATTTGAATTTGCCCCAGTTCTCCATATTTTTCCGAAAGCAACTAGCTCACCAAAAATAGTTCTTCCTTTTACACCGGGTCTAGAATATGCGATGTCAATATCTGTTAAACCTACTCTTTGAGAAATTTTACCTAGTGGACTTGGTTGCGGTGTACTGATTTTTAATTCAGTTGCAGTTTCTATTTCAATAACTACTTTATTTTTATTACAACTAGTAAGCGAGATTGCCAGAGCCAAAATGGCAATACTTAAAATTTTAAAATTTGATTTTTTCATGATTGTCTTATTTTTTGAAATTTACAATTTCAAAAAATGACAATTGTTAACAAAACCTTAAAATAAGGGATTGTATATTTGCACTTTATTTGATACAATGAAGAAATATATATCAGAATTTATTGGAACGTTCTCTATGGTTTTTTGTGGAACGGGAGCAATGACAGTTAACGAAGTTACAGCAGGTAATGTAACCCATGTAGGAATTGCAATTACGTGGGGATTAATAGTCATGGCCATGATTTACGCTTTTGGCGAAACTTCTGGAGCCCATTTTAATCCGGCGGTCACAATCGCTTTTGCCTTTGCTAAAAAGTTTTCTTGGAAAGAAGTTCCAAGTTATCTACTCGCTCAGGTTTTAGGAGCTTTTACGGCAAGTTTTATTCTTTGCTTCTTGTTTCCTATGAGTGAAATTTTGGGCGCAACCATTCCTACTGTAGACGTATGGCGAGCTTTTGTTTTGGAATTTCTTCTAACTTTTTTCTTAATGGTAGTGATTATAAACGTATCTACTGGAAGCAAAGAGACTGGTATTATCGCTGGGATTGCTGTTGGAGGAGTGGTATTGTTAGAAGCGATGTTTGCAGGTCCAATCACAAATGCATCTATGAATCCTGCACGATCTATTGCTCCGGCTATTGTTTCTGGTAACTTACAACATCTATGGATGTATATTGTTGCTCCAGTTTTAGGGGCTTTATTGGCTGTAGTTTCGTGTCGATTGGTTAAAGAGGATCATTGTTGTGATGATCCACACTGTTGAAAATAAGGAATAACAGTTAAAAATAAAATGCCCCAAATTTTTATAATAATAGTTTAATTTTTTGTCCATGAAGAACGTTAGTATTTTGGGTTGTGGTTGGCTTGGAACGTCCCTTGGAATTTCTTTGATAGATGAAGGTTATTCGGTAAAGGGATCAACCACAAAAACCGAAAAATTAACCCTTTTAGAAGCCCAAGACATCGAGCCTTTTATTATTGATATTACTTCTTTTGAAGAATTTGATGACTTTTTACAGACTGATATTCTAATTATTTCAATTACCTCGAAAGATATTGATGCCTTTGAAAATTTAATTGGTCAAATTCAAAATTCAAGCATTCAAAAAGTAATTTTTATCAGCTCTACATCTGTTTATCCAAGGGCAAATAAGGTGATGACAGAAGAAGATGTTGTGTTAAAAACCCCTTTAACATCCATTGAAAATTTATTTAGAGAAAATTCTTTTTTCGAAACAACAATCCTCCGCTTTGCTGGTTTATTTGGAGATGAAAGACATCCTTCAAATTGGTTTAAAAACGGACGAAAAATCCCTCAGCCTAGAGGATTTGTAAATATGATTCATAAAGAAGATTGTATCGAAATTATTCATGAAATCATTGATCAAAATTGCTGGAATGAAACCTTTAATGCCTGTTCAAATCATCATCCAACAAGAAGAGATTTTTATACTATAGCAAAATTAAATGCTCAGTGTGAGCTTCCTGAATTTGAAGAAAACGAGGAGTATGAATGGAAAATCATAAGTTCTAAAAAAGTACAAGCAGTCTTAGATTACACTTTTATACATGATCATTTATTAGACATTTAATGTTATTGGATACAAAAGACTTTAAGCATTTATTTTGCGTATTTTCTATATCTTAAAAAATTAAATACAATTCCAAATACAAATAAAACAATAAGGGGTAAAATTACATTTAAAAACTGCCAAAAAAGACGCTCTTTTGACGCTTTTTGTTTGTCGAGTAGGTTGATTTTTAGTGTTTTATTTCTTAAATGAATGATGCCGGTATCGTCGAGTAAATAATCAACAGCATTTAAAAGAAAGTCTTTATTTCCAAATTGCTGACCTGTCCATTTGTCTTTGTTTAAATCAAAAGGTTGTTCTTTTAAAATTTGATTTTTTCCAATATCACCATCAGCGATGACAATCATTTTGTTATTGGTTGCTTGTTCTTTGTAAAGACTTGTTTGAAAAGGCTTTACTCGGTTTTTGTAGGCCGAATTAAAATTACCTTCTAACAAGACAGCAAATAGTTGATTTCCACTTTGGTAATCAGTTTCTAGAATTTTATCTGCAATTGATGTTAACTCAATAAAATTTGGAGTCCCTATTTTTTGAGTCAATAAAGAACTCACCAATAAGGGTGTTTTTTTTATCTTATTTTTTAACGTATCTATTGGGCTTGTAAACTGTAATCTTACCGGAGAAATATTTTTTGTAATGGCATGGTTTTTATTTCCTCGAACTAATGGATGGTACAACCATTCCAAATTTTGAAACTGCGGTTGATTTCCAATATTTCCGGTGGCTAAAGGAATTTTAGCAGCATACAGGTCTTTAATCAATGTGGTATTTATTCGAACTCCATAAGTAAAAAGTAAATCAGTTAGATTTAAATCTCTGGGGTAGGCTAACATTTTACCATTCGCCATTAAACTATCGAGATCTGCTTGCACATTGTCTAGCATCCATAATGTCTTTCCTCCATTGGTGATGAACTGATCTAAGGTGAATTTTTCTTTTGCTGTAAATTTTTCAGTTGGTTTTGCAATAATGGCCAAATCTAAAGAGTTCAAATCTTTTAGGGTTTGTTGTGGGTTTTCACTCACAGAATCTAGTGTAAATTTCGCGAGCCTGTATTTTTTTGCCACCTCACTTAAAAAACTATATAAATATAGGTCTTGTAATTCACCATTACCGGTAACGACTGCTACTCTTTTTTGAGTTGTTTTGGTAATTAAGTTGATCGCATTCGAAAAACGATATTCTAAATTTTCAATGGCATTTTGAAGTTGTTCTTCCTGTGAGCTTAGAGTTGTAGTTGAAAGTAACGAAACACTCGTGGATTTTTTTTGGTAAGAAATTTCCGCCCAAGGAAAAATAATTGCTTCAGACAATTTACCAGCTTCTTGAACGGTAAGTTTACTTGGGATCATTCCTCTTTTGATCAGTACATCTCCCTGTTGATCTGGAGATTCAAATTTGATTTTTATATGTGCATTTTCTGCGGCTAATTCTTCTAAGTGCTGACGTGTTTCTAATTGTAATCGTTTGAACTCTGATGGAAATTCACCGTCCAAGTATACCGTAATAAAAAGGGGTTCATTTACTTTAGAAATAATTTCTTTAGAAGCTTCAGAGAGCGTAAAATGTTGGTCTACAGTTAAATCTATCCGTTTGTAAAACGACTGGGTGCAGACGTTAACAATAACCAAGCTGATGAATAGGAGTAGACTGTTTTTTAACTTCTTATTCATTGTCTAAACGTATTTTAGTGAGGTATAAGAAGAATGCTATTGTACTGATAAAATAGACAATATCTCTGGTGTCTATAACACCTCTAGAAATACTTTTAAAGTGTTCTTTAATTCCAAGTTGTTTTAGGGGTAAATCATTGCTAATTAGAGTAGAAATGGCATCAAAGCCGTCATATAAACTAAAGGTAATCAATACCCCAGATATAAAAGCAACAATTTGACTCTTAGCGAGTGAGGAGGTAAACAATCCAATCGCTGTATAAGTAGCTGTTAAAAAAAACAGTCCTGTATAGGAACCTATTGTACTTCCAAAATCTATGTTTCCAACTGGATTTCCTAGTTGATAAACAGTAAAAACATAGGTAAAGGTAGGAGTTAATGCAACGACGACTAATAGCATAGAAGCTGAAAATTTCCCCATGATAATTTCCCAATCAGAAATTGGTTTTGTTTTGAGAAGTTCCATGGTTCCTTTATTAAATTCATCTGCAAAACTCTTCATAGTAATCGCAGGAATTAACAATAAAAAGAACCAGGGTGTTAAAAAGAAAAAAGAATTTAGATCTGAATAACCAGCATTTAAAATATTAAAATCGCTTTTAAAAATCCATAAGAATAATCCATTGATTAACAAGAAAACACCAATCACAAGATACGCCATTGTACTTGCAAAAAATGAGTTGAATTCTTTTTTTAAGATGGAAAACATAGGATCTTGTTCTGGCTTTTTATTAAAATACTAGTGTTGTATTTGAAAATTCGAATCAAATCGATTACACGAGTATAATGATTATTTTTGGCAACTCCTTTTTTGAATTCGAATTGCATGATTTTTATGTTGAAGGGGTGAAATTTTGTTGAGAATCGTTTATGAAATCGATAGTAATTGGATCTCTGTATCCTATACCTAATAAAGTAGCGGCTCCACCAACGGTAACTAGATTACTTCTATAGATTGCAATTTCAAGATATCCAGCAGCATTAAAAATCGCTAATTTACTTCCATCGTATTGTTTGTTATCGTGTTCGCTATCACCAGCAATTTCATTGTATTTTGTAAATATTTTAGTAAAAGTATACCTTCTTGCTGTGGCTTTAAAACGACGTCCTTTTCCAACTTCTTGAAACATTTTCTCACTAATATTGCTAATTACGTTTCCATAATTGTCAATATATAAGACCCCACCAATAATTTGATTTTGCGCTTCATTTATTTTTGGTTGAATTTCAATCATTTTTTTAAATGTTTGAATTTCTTTACCAATAACTGTTAAATTTCCACCTCTGGCAATAAAACATGCCACCTGCACAAAAACATCCAATACAGGAAAACTACTTTCTATTCTATCATGAATATTGATTTCAACAATTTTTGTAGGTTTTATTTCAGCCGCAATCATCGAGATGATTCCATTATCTGGGCATACAAAATAATGATTGTCTAGTTCTAGGGCAATGTGTTTATTATCTGGGCTTAATTCTGAATCTACCCCAACAATATGAATTGTTTTGTCTGGAAAACTCTTATAAGAGTTGGTTAAGATATAGGCGGTTTCAGTAATGTTAAATGGAGATATTTCATGTGTAATATCTATGATTTTTGCATCAGAAAGTTCAGACAAAATGGCTCCCTTAACAGCACCAACAAAGTGGTCTTTTGTTCCAAAATCGGTTGTTAAGGTAATTAGAGACATTAATTTTTATGTTAATTAATTGTGTAAAAGTTATTAACTATTTTACGCAAATCTAATCATTTTAGAAAATTTATTAGCTATTTTTAGTTGAAATATAATTAGAAATAATTCATAAAAAACAATCATTTGAACGAACGCATTATAGAGCTTACAGAAATCAGTCCTAAAGATTTTTTTGGGACGAATAACAGTACTATTGAGCAATTAAAAAGATATTTTCCAAAAATCAAAATTGTTGCTCGTGGTTCTAAACTTAAAATTTATGGAGAATCAGAGATTTTAGATGAGTTTGAAACTCGTTTAAACCGTCTGATAAAATATTACAATCGGTATAATAAATTAGATGAAAATAGTATCGAGCGTATCTTGACCTCTAATGGGAATGAAGAAAAAACACTTTCAGTCAAAAATGCCAAAGATATTTTAGTTCATGGGGTTAGTGGGAAATTGATAAAACCTCAAACGGAGAATCAACGGAAAATGGTTAATTTGATGGATAAAAATGACATGCTTTTTGCCGTTGGGCCAGCTGGAACAGGAAAAACCTACACGGCTGTTGCTTTGGCTGTAAAAGCATTAAAAGAAAAAGAAGTTCGAAGAATAATTTTGACTCGACCTGCGGTAGAATCAGGAGAAAACTTGGGATTTCTTCCTGGAGATTTAAAAGAAAAGTTAGATCCATACATGCAACCTTTGTATGACGCTTTAAGAGATATGATTCCCTTTGAAAAATTAGAATCTCACATTGAAAAAGGTGTGATTCAAATAGCGCCATTGGCTTTTATGAGAGGGAGAACTTTAGACAATGCATTTGTAATTCTTGATGAAGCTCAAAACACGACCCACAATCAAATGAAAATGTTTTTAACAAGGATGGGGAAAAGTGCAAAGTTTATCATTACCGGAGATCCTGGTCAAATTGATTTGCCAAGAAAACAAGTTTCAGGTTTAAAAGAGTCTTTATTAGCTTTAAAAAATATTGATGGAATAGCGCAGGTGTATCTAGACGATAAAGATGTGGTAAGACACCGATTGGTAAAGAGAATCATCACTGCTTACAAAAGTATAGAAACAGAGTAGTATCTCTGCAAAAATTTCAATTGGTAACGAAACTCGGTCCCGTCTGATATGTAGTTTGTTTTTTAAGAAACCTTAATTTTTATTGATTGAAATTTAGAAATTGATACCGATTTAAAATAAAACATAGGACTGCTGAAGAAAATAGGCACTGCAAATAAAAATGTAAAAAAACAAAAAGAAATAAAATTGGATAGTTTATTTTTGCGCCCACAACAAGACAATGAATAATGAATACAATTAACGAAACCAATTTTCAGTTTCCCAATCAAAAGGCAGTTTACAAGGGGAAAGTAAGAGAAGTTTACAATATTAATGATCAGCTTTTAGTAATGATTGCGTCGGATAGATTGTCTGCGTTTGATGTTGTTTTACCGCGTCAAATTCCTTTTAAAGGTCAAATTTTAAATCAGATAGCTACAAAAATGATGAATGATACTGAAGATATCGTTCCTAATTGGTTGATTGCAAATCCAGATGAAAATGTAGCCATTGGTCATTTGTGTGAACCTTTTAAAGTAGAAATGGTCATTCGAGGGTATCTTTCTGGTCACGCTGCAAGAGAATATACATTAGGAAAACGAGTTTTGTGTGGAGTAGCAATGGCCGATGGATTAAAAGAAAATGATCAATTTCCTATGCCAATTATAACGCCTTCTACCAAAGCAGATAATGGAGAACACGATGAAGATATTTCTCGAGAAGACATTCTAGCAAAAGGAATCGTTTCTGAAGAAGATTATCTAGTCCTAGAAAAATATACAAAAGCTTTATTTCAAAGAGGTTCAGAAATTGCAAGAAAAAGAGGCTTGATTTTAGTAGATACAAAATATGAGTTTGGAAAAACAAAAGAGGGTAAGATCGTATTGATTGATGAGATTCATACACCAGACTCTTCTCGCTATTTTTATGCTGAAGGCTATCAAGAAAGACAAGACAAAGGAATACCTCAAAAACAATTGTCTAAAGAGTTTGTAAGACAATGGTTGATTGAAAATGGTTTTCAAGGAATAGATGGACAACAAATTCCAGCAATGTCTGATGAAAAAATCACCGAAATTTCAAATAGATATATAGAATTATACGAACAAATTACAGGAGAGGCTTTTGTAAAAGCCACTACCCAAAACGTATTAGAGAGAATAGAGGAGAAGGTAACTTCTTTTTTAGTTTCAAATTAAAAACAAATAACAATGATTATAGAACCAAGAACAAGAGGATTTATCTGTTTAACTTCCCATCCAACAGGTTGTGAACAAAATGTGATCAATCAAATAGACTATGTAAAATCAAAAGGAAAAATTGATGGCGCTAAAAAAGTATTAGTAATTGGCGCTTCCACAGGTTTTGGATTGGCTTCAAGAATTACAAGTGCTTTTGGTTCAGATGCGGCAACCATAGGGGTGTTTTTTGATAAACCAGCTACAGCAGGAAGACCGGGTTCTCCAGGTTTTTACAATACAGCTGCTTTTGAACAACAAGCAACTAAAGCTGGCTTGTATGCAAAAAGTATCAATGGAGATGCATTTTCCAATGAAATAAAAGACCAAGTAGTGAATCTAATTAAAGAAGACTTAGGGCAAATTGATTTGGTAATATATAGTTTGGCTTCCCCTGTAAGAACGCATCCAACTTCAGGAAAAAGATTCAAGTCGGTATTGAAACCAATCGGTGGTGTTTTTTCCAATAAAACAGTAGACTTTCATACAGGTAATGTTTCGGAAATTTCTATTGATCCTGCAGCAGGAGAAGATGTAGAAAACACGGTAACAGTAATGGGTGGAGAAGATTGGAAAATGTGGATGGATGCTTTAAAAGCTGAAAACTTACTTTCTGATGGAGCTACGACTGTCGCGTATTCATACATTGGTCCAGAGGTTACCAAACCGGTATACAGAAATGGTACTATTGGAGCAGCAAAAGATCATTTAGAAGCAACTGCTTTTACCATTTCTGAAGATTTAAAATCTCTTGGAGGTAGCGCCTATGTTTCTGTAAATAAAGCATTAGTTACACAAGCGAGTTCAGCAATTCCTGTAATTCCTTTGTACATTTCTTTGTTGTATAAGATTATGAAAACAAAAGGAATTCATGAGGGTTGTATAGAGCAAATTCAGCGTTTGTATAGTGAACGTTTGTATACAGGTGACGAAATTTCTTTAGATGATAAAGGGAGAATTAGAATCGATGATTGGGAAATGAGAGAAGATGTTCAAGCAGAGGTTGCGACACTTTGGAAAAATGCGACTACAGAGAACCTAACAGAGATTGGCGATTTAGAAGGGTATAGTACTGATTTTTATAATTTATTTGGGTTTAAAGTTCCTGGAGTAGATTATGATGCAGATGTTAATGAGGTTGTAAACGTACCGAGTATTCAATAAATAACACCTCTTTTTTAAAGAGTTTATAAATAGAAGCCTCACAAATTTTATTTAGTGAGGTTTTTCTTTTTTATCTTGCAAAAAAAACAGAACGAATGAAAGCGGTTACCATCAAACAGCTCAAAGACGAATTATCTCACGTATCTGCTAACGATATAAAACAGTTGTGTTTGCATTTGGCAAGGTTTAAAAAAGAGAACAAAGAGCTGCTTACCTATCTTTTATTTGAGTCTCATGATGAAGAATCTTTTATTCAAAATCTAAAAGAAGAGGTAGATCTTCAGTTTGAAGACATCAATACAAATAGTTTTTTTTACATTCGAAAAAGTACCCGTAAAATATTATCTTCCATAAAAAAACACATTCGCTATTCCAAAAAGAAAGAGACTGAAGCTGAATTACTGTTGTATTTCTGTAAAAAATTGAAAACCTTTAAACCTTCTATAGCAAGAAGTACCAGGCTGCAAAATATTTTCGATACACAGGTAAGAATGATTAAAAAAGCAATTGAGAAATTGCATGAAGATTTGCAATACGATTTTCAATTAGAACTCGATGAATTATTAAAAAATGAATAAAGAAAGACCCGTTTTAGAAAATTTAATTAAAGAGCATATGTCTGCCATAGAATTGTTTCAAAATCAAACCTTGAGACCTGTTATTAAAATGCAGCATGATCTATTAATCGCTTCTTTTAGCAACTATATCCAAAAAAGAAAACTTGATTTTTCAAATCTAACGGACTCAAAAAAGAGAAGTAAAATTAGTACTGTTTTTGTAAAAGATATCCATTATAAAAATTTCACTTTAGGGAGTATCATTGGTCATTTTTCTATAGAAGAATACCAGTATTATTGTTTCAATTCCTCAGAATTGAACAAGAGGATTCTTAAAATTATTGCCCAAAGAGTGCAAGATAGTTTGGAACAGTTTTCTTAAATAGTGGTCCTAATTCTAATTGCGATGTACCTACCGATGTTTCAATTAAGTTCGGCCATTGGAAATTAAAAAATTGCTTTTATTTAGATATCGAAAAACAAATTCTGAAGGGAATCATCATTATATTTTGTCATTAGTTAAGGCTATTTTTACAATTATATTCCGAAATCAATAATTTTTTATCTATTATTTTGTGATATTAATTATTTGTATTAAATTTATTGCGCTAGTTAAAGAAAAAAGTATTTTGATTTCCCCTATTCACGCAAATATTATTAAAAATTAATAAAGCGATCACCCTCCCGTGATGGCTATTTTTTGTGGTATAAAATCGGTGTTGAACTTCTTTCATATTTTTTGATTCTTTTCTGGTATTGTAATTATTAATCTTTAAAATACCCCCCTATGAAAAAGTTATTTTCTATTGCTTTACAAACTATTTTTAGTTGTTCATTTCTATTTCAAGAAAAACCAAACACGCTACCTTCCTTTTCTGAAGCCTTTGTTTAAATAAAATGTTCAAATATCTGGGCATCCTGTTGTAGCGTTTTCTCAAATATTTTGGGTCCGATATTGCTATTCAACAGAAAAAGAACTTGGATTTTAGTCTAGAAAAATTAAACTCTCATTTCTATTGAGAAGTTTTTTTGTAGTAAAAAAGTGATTTAAAAAAATATTTTAAAAAAAAAGTTATGTTAAAAAAGAGTAAATCAGCACTTAGTTTTATGGTACAATTGTTTTTTATAACAACAATGCTCGGTCAAGGGTTACCAAAAATTAGTGATATCAAGAGTCCCGATGTAGGTGCCTTGGGTCTATATGGCAAAACTCCTGTCTCTCTCTCAAGAGGAAGTATAGATGTGAGTGTGCCTATATATAACCTTAGAGAAGGAGATATTAAAGTCCCAATCTCTATTAGGTATAATAGTACAGGTGTTAAAGTAAATCAATTACCAGGAGTTGTTGGTTTAAATTGGACACTCAATGCTGGAGGAATGATAACTAGAAATACAAAAGGTGTGCCAGATGAAACAAAATACAAATCTGTTACCGATTGTTTACCATGTGTAAGAAAAGAGATTAACAGACAGGATGGTTATTTTTATAATTCCAATAAATTAACATCAGAAATATCAGATGACGAGCAATTATATAACTTTATAGGTAATAATTTTGAAAATGATTTTGAGCCAGATGAGTTTATTTTCAACTTTAATAGGTATTCAGGGAGATTTTATTTTTCTCAACAAGGAAAATGGGTTATTGAAGGGTTAAAAGGCGCGGAAATAACCTATACTTTAGAGAAACGCAAAAATAATGTTATTGTAGACTTGATTCCTGAAGTGTGGCCAGGGAATTATTTATATGCTGTTGTTAATACAGTGACTTATGATAATATAGCAACATTTAAAATTAAAACGCCAGATGGATTAGAATATACTTTTGGGAAGGCTGAAAGTGGATTTAGTTATAATAGGAATGATACTCCTACGGACAATACTGCCTGGGTTTTAACAAAAATTGAAGATCCTAAAAATGAAAATTTTGTTGAATTTGAATATGAAGACAAACATTACTTACAGGCAAATTTAAGCATTTCTTTTTTTAAAGATAAAACCACATCAAAGACTAGTGGATTAAACAACCTTATATGGGGTCCAACTACTTCAATAGTTTCAAATAATTCTATTAAAACGAATGCATATGGAGGACTTTCATGGCAAATTAAAAAAATTAAATCAACCAATTATGAAATAGATTTTGAAATGGTTGAGTCAAATCAATTAAATTATGATTATGATGCCATTGGACTAAGAATTATAAATGAACGAGAGGATAGTAATGCATCGACAATTTCAAGTGGGCTCGATAATGAAATAGCCCCAGTTCCTACTTTTGGTTTAAACCCTAGACCTTTAAATAATAGAACTAGAGATCAACTGAATACAATAACTGTTAGGAGTAGAATAACTAATGAAAT
>ENA-OQVM01000975-OQVM01000975.1-marine-metagenome-genome-assembly--contig:-NODE-975-length-40645-cov-3.541856_pt1 | contig 40645 bp, 27 predicted proteins | sample MGYA00237776_ERZ505498 | MGnify/ENA primary metagenome ERZ505498 (study PRJEB26159, sample SAMN06265151) | marine metagenome | isolation source: Helgoland LTER site | place: Germany:Helgoland, sampling...
AATGATGGCATTGATCAATGCCCCAGCACGCCGTTTGGTACGCTGGTGGATGCAACGGGTTGCGTGATTGTAGATAGTGACAATGACGGTGTGCCCGATAACACGCCCGACTTATGCCCGAATACGCCGCCTGGAGATTCAGTTGATGTCAATGGTTGTACCATCGTAGTAGCGGTAAATGAAGTGGCGTCGATTAATGATCTTTTAGTTGGTGGTGCGGGTTCAAGTGACCCAAGTTTTGTCTTGTATGTTTGGGATAACGATCCTATAAATGGCGGCGTTAGCAACTGTAATGGAGGTTGCGCAACAAGCTGGCCGCCACTGCTAGTGACTGATGGGATTGCTAGTGGGGTGGCAAATTTGAGCCTCATTACGCGCAACGACGGGACTCTTCAAGCGGCGCATAATGGAAGGCCGCTGTATTACTATATTGGCGATTCTGCCGCTGGCCAAACCAATGGCGATGGTGCCGGGGGTACTTGGCATACCGTCACCTATGAGCAAGCATTGCCGTTATTTGATCAAACAACGCAACTTGAACCCGCTATTTCTTATGTCAGAGCCGATGGTGTAGTGGTTACTCGTTTCGGTGATCGTGGGCGAGACCGCCATGCTAAAGACATCGGATATTACGGTGGCACTAACTATGATCACTTTGATCATTATTTAGCAGAATACTGGCATTATCGCACCGCGCGGATTCAAATAGAGGATTTTGTAACGGCTAATCAGCCGCAGAGCCTTATCCGCTTTACCTACATCACGGAAAATCGCTTGGGTGCAAAAGAATTTCGAGCTTGGTTTTACGGCTTAACCACAACGGGACAATTTCATTTTAATGGCAGTGGTATTGAGGCTGCACAGCACGGCCGCTTTGACAACGACTTTCAATATATTGGCCCTGCAGGCCCTGGCCAAAGCGATCAGTACAAGTACACAATCGATGTGACGCAGCAGTGGAAGGATGTAGGTACCGCCTTCACGGATTTATTCGCGGGCGTCAATATGGAGTTTGAGATTAGTCAGTTCCTTGTTGGTGTGCCATCGGGCGCGCGCTTGAATTACTATGGGACTTCTTATGTTTATGTAATCGGCACACCAGGTTTGGCACCGTTTGAATGGCAGCGCGGTGTGAACAACCCCAATGGTGTGAATGACGGTACGCCAATCCCCGCGGCGGGTTTGTTGGGCGGTGATACAACGCTGGGTTATAACTACAGTGAAGAGCCTGCCGGTCGATTTATGCAAATAGCGACAAATTTAAGCCACGTGAATGCGCAACCTTTTGTTCGTGGGCGTCGTGTGCATCATACGAACTTTGTGAATGGCAGCCACGATGAGCGTAACGAAAACCCCATTTGGTCAGCACAAGTAGGCAAAGCAGGTAACCACTACATTAACACTTCATGTGCTAACTGCCATGTACGTAATGGTCGAGCGCTTGTTGCTGATGTCGGTGGGAGTTTGGATAAATGGGTTTTTAAAGTGGGTGATATTAATGGCAATGCCGATCCATTGATCGGCGCAGTATTGCAGCCAAATCAAATAACAGGTGGGTCTGAAGGTGATGTAACACTAGGTCCTTGGACTAACCTAGCCAATGGATTGCGTTCGCCTAATTATGTATTTAGCAATGGTAATCCAGCACGCTTCTCAGCACGCATCGCGCCACAGTTAGTGGGTTTAGGGCTGCTTGAAGCGGTTCCTGAGTCGCAGATTCTTGAGTGGGAAGATCCTAATGATTCGGACAACGATGGAATTTCTGGTCGTGCTGCTTTGGTCGATGATCCTGTAAGTGGGGTATCTCGCTTGGGTCGCTTTGGTTATAAGGCAGCTACATCAAGTGTTTTACATCAATCTGCTTCAGCGCTCAACACAGATATTGGTGTAATGACCAGCGTTTTTCCTGCCCCGGATTGTGGCACTCAGCAAACTGGTTGTGGAGCAACTGGGCAAGAGTTAGCCGATGACCAGCTCAATGATTTAGTCAAATATGTCAGTTTACTGGGTGTGGGTGCGCGACGTGATTATGACGAGACCGCCGGCGAAAATCTCTTTAATTCCGCGGGCTGTGGAAGTTGTCATCGCGATACTTTGACAACGAGTGATTATCACCCATTTGCCGAGCTGCGTAGCCAAACGATACACCCCTATACTGATATGTTACTGCATGATATGGGGCCTGGCTTGGCAGATACCCTCGGCGAGGGCGTGGCCAATGGAGCCGAATGGCGGACCGCGGCACTTTGGGGTCTGGGTCATGCGCGTAGCGTTATGCTGGGCGATGCGAAAGCTAACGACTCAGTGACGCAGCCAATTGATCCAAATAATGTTAACCGCATCGGCTATCTGCACGATGGTCGAGCGCGCACCATTGATGAGGCTATTCGCTGGCATGGCGGAGAAGCCGAATCGTCGAAGCAGGCGTATGAAGCGCTGTCTTCGAGTCAGCAGGCAGCAATGATTGAGTTTTTAGAATCGTTGTAGTTTTAATTGGCGCGCTGTTAAGCTAGTACTGCAGCGCTGAATGGGTTGTGAACTTTGATAGGCAGTGTGTTGGATGGTCAGGCCGTTCTGATCATCTAACAAAGCCCGCGACTACTATAAAGTGCGCCACCGATCCCAGCAGTACAAAAAAATGCCAAATGCCGTGGGCGTGATTCAGCCAATTGAGTTTATCGATAATATAAAAAACGATACCGGCGGTATAGGCGACACCGCCGATGAGAAGCCAATGAAAGCCCATACCTGGTAGTGCAACTTTGATGGCTGCTATCTCCATCGAGCAGGCCCAGCCCATGGCTAGATAAATAATAATTTGAACCACTTTTATGGTCCGCCCAGTCAAGGTCAGTTCGGAGATGATCCCGATGGCGGCCAATGACCAAACAACCCCCAAGATAAACCAACCATTATTTTCTTGTAAGCTAATTAGCATTATTGGTGTGTAGGTGCCTGCAATCAGCAAATAAATTGCAATGTGATCCCATATTTTGAAAATGCTTTTAAGTTTTGGCTCGTAAAAACTGTGGTAAAGCGTCGACATGCTGTACAGCAATACGAGACTTAAACCAAACACACTGAAGCCAAAAATAATCATAGGCTCACCAGTTTGTAAGCTGATAGTCAGTAGTGCACCAAGCGCCATCAGCGCAAATACTACGCCCACCAAATGACTGATGCTATTGAGCTTTTCGCCGTAATACATTTTTGATCGTTCCATTTGGTATTGCTTGAGCAAATTATTTACCTACAGCAATGATCATCTATCTGTGCATGTTTTGCTAGCTTATTGTATCTGCAAGCTAACTGGCCGACTAAATTAAAGGCTTGCTGGCAGGCAACCTGCGCTTTTCAGCGCTGGTGAGTCATAGTCAAATATAACTTATTGATATTCACAAGCTATCAGATTTTGTTAAGCTCGTAGTTTTAATAACCGCTGAGGCAGCTATGATCGATTATTCTAAATATCACAATCTATCAGATCTTATTTTTCGCGTGGGGTTAAGTTTGATATTTATTATTGGTGGCGCTGGACATCTTGTTCGTGAACAAATGATGTTGCAGCGTATTGAGGCTTCGCCGTGGTTGGATTTGGTCAATACTTTGGGGTCGCCAGTATTTTTTTTACAACTTAGTGGCATCGTTTTTATTATGGCGGGGTTTGGGCTGCTACTCGGTTTGCGAACTAGGCTCAGCGCCCTCGCGCTTTTTGTGACGCTTGTGCCCATAACGTTTGTTATACACATTGCGCCAGAGCATACCGGTCCGTTGTTTAAAAACATTGCCATCCTCGGCGCTTTGCTGCACTTTTTTGTGCGCGGTGGCGGCGGGTTTAGCCTAGACAGGCGCTAGTGCTAAAATATTGTTGCACTGGCACTGTCCTTAACCTTTTCGGCAGTATATTTTTTGTAGGCGCGTGCGGCTAATAAGAAGTGAGTTGAAGCCCAAATGCAAGCACACGGTATGACGATGATCATCGCATAGCGGAGCGAGTCATCACCAAATAAAGGTTTCAACATGTCAGATGCAGTACCTACGATAGTTGGGCCACAACCCAAGCCAATAATGTTAAGGACCAGAAAAAATAAAGCTGATGAAGTAGCTCGCATCCGTGGCTCAACTGAGCCATGAAACACTGCTAGTGAGACACCTAAGTAGCAGGTGGTGAATATTGGTGGCAGCCAACTAATAATGAGAGCAGTAGTGGTATGCTCAAGTGTCATTGAGAGTACTACTGGCGGGATTGCTACTAGAATGGCGATGGCTGGCACCCACATATACCAGCGTTTATCTTTGACTCCCCAACGGTCGGCCAAATATCCGCCCATAAATGTACCGAGTGAACCGAATAGGCCTGCCCCAACGGCTAGCCAAGCGCCAAGTTCAGCGGTGGGGACACCGTGCGATCGGATAAAAAATGAAGCGGTCCAGCTTGTCAATCCATATCCAGCCATGCTGCTCATGGCGGCGCCAAGGCTAATGTGCAGCAGATACCTACGCGCAACAATAAAGCTAATAACGTTGCCTAACGATACCGAGCTTGAGTCGACTGTTTGCTGCTCAGACCAGCCGCGCTGAGGTTCTTCAACACCAAACCGAAACCATAGCGCTAACAACAACCCGGGGGCACCAATTACCAAAAATGCGATACGCCAGCCAAAGTATTGGTTCAGGATGCCACCGAGCAAAAAGCCAAGCATGATGCCGATATTGATGCCAACCGAGTAAAACGATAAAGCTGTAGCACGTTGAGTGGGCGGAAAAATATCAGAGATCATCGAATGCGCTGGCGGGCTGCAACCTGCCTCACCTACCCCTACGCCTATGCGGGCAGCCAGCAGCTGTATAAAGTTGGCGGCATAACCGCTGAGTGCCGTCATTGCGCTCCAAACACCTATTGATACTGCAATAATATTGCGCCTGTTAGTGCGATCGGCCAAGCGGGCAATGGGGATGCCTGCGATGACATAAAACATGGCAAAGGCAAAACCAGTAAGAAGCCCTAGCTGCGTGTCTGAAAGGCCTAAATCGCTTTTGATGGACTCTTGTAATATTGCAATGAGCTGTCGATCGACAAAATTGACCGCATAGACGAGAGTCAGTAGCACCAGTACATATCTGCGGTAAGATGGATTTTGATATTTTGACATCGCGGCGCGCCAATATTTATTGTTAAATGAAATCGCCACTAAACAAAGTCGATAGAAACTGTCGAGTTCAGGAGCACTATATGGCAGACATTATGCCTAATTAGTTTGACGGTCACAATAATATGGCCGGCTTGCGGTACTGCTAGCGCCCAAGTAGGTGCAGTGGATATACACTTAACTATTGATGCCTCTAGTGAGGGTTGTCTGTGCAATGCCATAAAAACTCTTCTTAAAGTTCTGCGGCTAGCCAAAGCGCTCAATTTTGGGAAGGATGGCCTAATCGATATTCGGCAGGGATGTTGTGGTAGTCTAACTGGTTAGCGCGGAAATCTACTCGCCATAAACAACAGCATGAGATAAACATATTATGATTACTGTCTTGCGATGTCGTATAGCAGCGGTTCTATTTTTAGCGGTGGCGGCAAAAAGTTGGGCTTGGTCTGACCATGCAAGCTTGGGGTGGCCCCTTTTTCAAACCATGCCAGATGTCATTGAAGCGCCCCTAGTCGAGACAGAATCGTTAAAAGCTTTTTTAGTTCAAGAGGCTGTAGGGCTGCAGCAGTTACTAGCAGACCAAGAGCTCTGGGCGCGAGATAATTTAGTGCACTATAGTCCACGGCCAGATGCACTGGCCTTTGATGCGAGCTCGCCAGCCGAGAATATTGTGCAGCAGTTTGCTTATGCCATAAGAATTAATCCTACGTTGTCTTACTCGCTCTATCGGCAATTAATGGCTTTTGAGGATCTCGAAGGCGGCATGCAACCTATAGCTATTGCTGAGCTGACTTTTTTACAAAGTGCTATAAAAGGCAACAGCCTTCGTTATGTGGGTTTAGATCCTAACGTTTTAGTCATGCCTATCCATGTTGTTGCTGCAGCATCTGATGAGCCCGATTTTGGTATGGATGTGGATCTTTATGAGGATAGTGGTACGGAGTTTGGTGATCAGTATGGCTTTGGCGACGTGCCATTTGGCAATTCCAACTTAGATTACGGAAATCAAGCGCCATTTCATATGGGCTTTTATTATTTAGATTATGTTACGCGAACAGCGCAGCCTGGCTTGCTCAAGACCTATCCTGAGTATCGCACGCACCTATATAAAACATTAGCCACTTATGCTTTTCAAACTGGCCACCCCTATTGGGGGTGGCGCTTTTTGGGTTGGGGGTTGCACTATGTTGGCGATATGTCGCAGCCTTATCATGCGGTGCCATTGCCTGGCGTGAGTACTTGGCGAAGCGCATGGCAGCTGATTACAGGGCATGGTGACGATGCTGTGCAGTTGGTTTCTAACCGCCATGGAGCTATCGAATCGTTTCAACAGCAAATTATGCATCGCGGTATAGCCAGGCAAGATTGGCAAGGCCCTATTATGCAGGCTTTAGTGGGTGGCTCATCGACTGCCCAAGCCAGCGATGTTTTTACTGCGAGTACACTTAAAAATGATTTGGCGCGAGAATCCAGCTATGCGGCTAGTAATATGGATAGCGTTATAAAAAATAACCTGCCGGCAAAAATAGTCTCTGATCCAAATTTTGAGCTCGCTGGAAGTGCTGAAGACGGGCGCATGATTGAGTTGGTTTTTTCCAAAGGAGGCCAGCCAGCCGTTAATCGGATGACGTTGGTTGTCGCTGATCAGCTTGAACGATTTGCACGCTATACCCGTAGCTGGGTAAGGACGATTTTACAAGATGGTCGTATGTGCGTAAGCAGTGAGGAGGGTAGCAGAGAGGCTTGTTTCATGCCGTGATAGTGGGGCCGTTTTTTTGAGGAGCCCCCAATCGATCTATTCACCATCGGTGCTAAGATCGATGGTGAATAGACCATTGAGTAGGGCAGGGTATTGCTAGGCTGTGGCAGCCTCTTCCTTCTCTTCTATTTCTTCTTCTGCCGGAACTTTTGCTTCTAGATCTTTTACTTGCTGCTTGAGTTCTTCGTTGTCTTTTTTAAACTTGTTATAAGATTTCTGCAGCAGTTCATTGGCGGTAGTTTTTTCAGCCAGTTTTTTCTTGCCCGCATCAAGGTTTTTCTTCATTTTGTTTACGTCAAACTGTTTTAAGCCTTTCAGTTCATCGCGCTCTACGGCTAAATCTTTTTGCAATGACTTGATGCGCTTTTTCTGCATAGCGACTTCTTCTTGCAGGTTTTTTGCTTGATTATTAAGTTCGCGATTGAGCTGTTCGGTGCGACTGTTTTCGCTGGATCGTGCGGAGAGCTCGGTGATTTTTTGTAGTTGCTCTGCAATTTTGGCTTTTTGCTTGGCAACGGTAGCTTCTAGCTCATTTTGCGAGTTTGAAAGCTTAGTTATTTCATCGGATTTGGCAGTTAGCTTGGTTTCGTATTGTGCTTTTAAGTCGGCTTCTATTTCAATAAGTCGTTCGAGGCTTTTTACTGCTAGCATATTTGGTTCCTGAAAATGGCTGTGAAAGTGATAATCGGTTTTGCTTAGCGTACGCGTTTGGCTTTGGCTCGTACCCTAGCAGGGTCAATCCAGGCTTGTGAATTTAGCAGTACTTTAGTTTCTTGCCCGTTCCAGGTTGGAAGGGTTACTGGGCTAAATGCTATGGGCGGTCCTGCGGTGTATCGCAGGGTTCAGAAGGGCAATCTCCTTCTGATGGTCGCTAAACTGACCGCGCGCAATATAGCGTTTTCTTAAGCAAAGTGGAAGGAAGTCAAGGCCTTTATTGATGGGAATGTGACCAAAACGCGTGCGAAGATGGGTTCAAACAGCTTTCTTGCCGCTTGACGCGTGTGGATGGCCCTACGGCCGTGTGTACTTCCAGCTTACTAACGTACTAGCCTAACTGTCTTGCGGCTCGTCCCTAACGGCAATATGCCTTATTCTCACTGACTCCTTGGCAAAGCATGCTGCAAAACCTTGCTCAAATTTTACACCCGCCCTACGATGAGATACAAAACGGAAGCTGTCCGTTCGAGGTGTTATTGCTGAATGAATACTAGTGTCATACAAATTGAATGGTTGCATATTGGCATAGCGCTATTGCCAATGTTACCCGTGGTTGCGCTTATGTTTGTTTGGTCTGAGCGAGGCTGGATGTCACTGTATTCAATAGCCCGCATGTTGCTGCAGCTTATTGCCATTGGTTATTTTCTTGTTTACATTTTTGAGGCCACCGATGCATGGTTAATATGCGTGGTCTTGACCGTGATGTTAATGGTGGCCAGCTGGATTGCACTGAGTCCGGTTCGTCAATTCAAATCGCAACTCTATGTGTGTGTATTGCTGGCCTTGGCGCTAGGTGGTGGCAGTACGCTCTTTATTGTGGTTTCGGCTGTGTTGAATCTCACTCCATGGTACGAGCCGCGCTATCTTGTACCCTTAGCGGGAATGATATTTGCCAACTGCATGAATACTGTGAGCATTGCTGCCGAACGATTTGAGTCTGAGTTGGGACATAATCTTCCTATAGCGCAAGCCAAGCGAATCGCCTTTCAATCGGGCATGATACCAGTGATCAATTCAATGTTTGCTGTAGGCTTGGTTGCATTGCCCGGCATGATGACTGGGCAAATACTTTCTGGTGTTACGCCGCTAGTGGCGGTCCGTTACCAGATAGTGGTAATGGCTATGCTCTTTGCTGCTTCTGGTTTAAGTGCAGCATTATATTTACAGTTGTCGTCTAAAGCAGTAGTAATGCAGGGCTTTAAAAAACCCTAGCCCAATTTGGGACATAAAACTTACCATGCTAGCCAGCAATCAAAATGCCGATGCCAATACGCCGATATTTTTTAAACTAACTTTTTTAAAGCGAGCTAACTTCTTCTAAATTGAGCGGTGCTTTTGCAAAATAGTAAAAAGCTTGTGTAAGTCCTTAAGTAAAACCCCTGATAATAAAAAACCATTCGCTATTCTAAAATAACAGCTACTCACTACCTAATAAAATATTAATTTGAGTATCCTTTATGACCGCATGGTTATGTATTTATATTTAAGGGTCATGATGTGGGTGCTATAAGGTTATTGTCGATAACCCGTGTATTGGTGGGCATACTTTCCTTCCAGTCATTACTTTAATAGGCAATCATCATGGCAGTAGGAAAAGCGTATCGCTCCTATATGCGATCTTCCCAGACAAATAAAGCGCGTTTTTTTGATGCGATTGTCATTGGTTCTGGTATGGGTGGGTTGAGTACCGCATCTTTTCTCGCGCAGGCAGGAAAGCGCGTTTTAGTTCTTGAGCAGCATAAGACCATTGGCGGATTCACTCATTCATTTGCCAGAGGCTCCTATCGATGGGATGTTGGACTGCACTATGTGGGTCAAGTGCATGTGCAGGGTAGCTTGCTCAATAAAGTTTTTCGCTACATTACAAATAATAAACTGCAGTGGGAGCCGCTGGATGATATCTATGATCGAGCCATTTTTGGCAGTATAGAGTATGAGTTTCCTCGTGGCAGAAAAAATCTCCAAAAAAAGCTTAAGGAATATTTCCCTAATGGCGCAGACCAGCAATCAATCGATAAATATTTCCACCTTCTTGGGCAGGTAGAAAGCTTGGGTGTTGGTTACTACTTGGAAAAAACTCTGCCGTTGTTACTTGCCCCTTTAGCCCGATTTTTTTTACAGAAAAAGACACGTGCGTTCTCAGATAAGACGACTTTAGAAATATTAACGAACATTACTGATAACAGTAAGCTCATTGGTGTATTAACTGCGCAATACGGTGATTATGGTTTGGCTCCAGGCCAAAGTAGTTTTTATATGCATGCGTTGCTCGTTAATCATTATATGGATGGCGCGGCTTATCCGGTTGGTGGCGGCTCGGCCATCGCTGAAAAAATTGTACCTATTATTGAGGCCGCTAACGGCATGGTATTGTCGGGGGCTCAGGTGGCTAATGTTTTGGTTGAAAAAAATAAAGCTATTGGCGTCCGTATGTTCGACGGAGAGGCGTTCTTTGCAGACACTATTGTCAGTGCTGCCGGCATTGCCAATACCTATGCCCAACTACTGCCCGTAAAAACCATCAAAGATCACGCTTTAGATAAAGCCGTGCGTAAACTATCGCCATCAACAGCTCATGTTGCGCTGTATGCAGGTATTAAAAAATCGGCGGCGGCGTTAGGTTTGCCTAGATGCAATTATTGGGTTTATCCCGAATCCTATGATCATGATGCGGCTCGCACCCACTATCAGGATGTAGATGCAGTATTGCCAGTGGCGTTTGTGTCCTTTCCGTCGGCTAAAGATCCTGAAGCCCAGATCAAACATCCAGATCGAGCAGTTGCTGAAGTGGTTATTTTACTGCCTTATGATTGGTTCAAAAAATGGCAGGGTACTGCATTGCATGATCGAGGGCCAGACTATGAATCTTTAAAAGTCACCCTCGCGGCTAAAATGCTTGAGCAGCTCTATAGGGTTGCTCCGCAGGTAAAGGGCAGGGTCGAATACTATGAGGTGTCCACACCGCTCACTACCCAGTATTTTTCGGCGCACCCAAGTGGCGAGATTTATGGCGTCGAGCATACACCGGCGCGCTTTCGGCAAAACCTTTTACGAGTGCATACACCGATTAAAAATTTTTATCTGGCTGGGCAAGACATTATGACGGCGAGTATTGCCGGCAGTGCTATGAGCGGATTACTTTGTGCCTCAGTTATTTTAAAGAAAAACTTGCTGCGAGTTATCCACTGACCGTGATAAAAAATATTAATCAGCGTGTTGCGATTATTGGCGCCGGAGCTACAGGACTGGCTGCTGCCGAAGTTTTACAACAAAAAGGGTATGAGCACGTTAAGTTGTTTGAGCGTAACAGTCACGCCGGCGGAAAATGTCGAAGTATCGTGATTGAAGAAAAAATTTATGAGCTTGGTGCTGGTGTTATTACGAAAAATAATACAGTGCCATTTAGCTTGGCAGAAAAATACCAGGTTCCTATTAAAAAAGCAGTTTATGGCGAAAATATATTTGTTGATGAAAATGGTCAGTTCCAGTCCAAATGGACTTGCCGCGAAAAACTTGATATTTACTGGCAATTGTTCGTACGATATCGAGCAATTTTAAAAAAATATCAGGCAATAGAGCGGCCAGGATTTTTAAACATTGACCCTGATCTTACCGTGCCGTTTTCACAGTTCGCCAGTAAAAATAAAATTACTGACTTGGCCGATGTCTTCAACCTTTATCTTACTGGATTTGGCTATTGCTACTCCAACCATATCCCGGCGGCTTATGTTTTAAAGTATCTCGATTGGCCTACAATTAGGTGTTTTATGAAAAATCAGGCGTATGTTTTTCCTGATGGTATACAAAACCTATGGGTTCGTGTTGCACAAGATCACACTGTGCAATATGGCGCCGACATTAAGCATATTGCTCGGAATACTGATGTGATTACTATCGAAAGAGAGAGCGCGTTAGAAGAATTTGATAGTCTTATTTTAACTACGCCATTGGACGAGGTTGAAAATTTTATTGATCTTACCGATACTGAACGAACGTTTTTTAACAAAATCGAAACGCTCGACTATAAAACTATTCTTTGTACCGTAAAGAATCTCCCCAAAAAGAGCGGTTTTATACCTGATAACTTCTGTGCAGAGCGTTCGGGGCACCCAGTTTTTTGGTATTACCGCCACGCTGATAGCAATGTTTATTCTTTCTACATGTTGGCTGCAATGATGCTTAATCAGGAAGTGGTCATAGAAAACCTAAATAAATTCGTGGTAAAAATGGGTGGTGAAATTGAATTCGTTCATCAGGCTGTCGACTGGAAATATTTTCCGCATGTGGGTACGCGGGATTTACGTGAGGGATTCTACGAGCAATTAGCAAACATGCAGGGTCAGAAAAATACCTACTATTTAGGAGAGTTGCTGAATTTCAGTTGTATTGGCGCCACTACGGACTATGCACAAAAGTTTATTGCTAAGCATTTTTAGAGGGGCATAGTTTTAACAATCGGTGAATAGTTTTCCATACCCGCCAAATTGATCACTTATACCATGCTGGCGCAATGCCAGCCAATAGGTTGCACTATTGACCGCGACTACTGGCTTTTTATGTTCAGCCTCAAGCTCTGCTACGAAACCGGCACATACCAGTGCCGTACCTACCTGAACGAGCACATCTGCATTGGAAGTGGCGACTGTGGCAAATGCATCGCGCACATCTTGCTCGCTAATGCGGGCGCTATGTACGCCACCTTTTTGTGCGCTAGCAAATCCAGCCTCATTTACCACGGTAAATCCTCGCATGGCGAAGTAGGTCGCAACGTTGCGATTGGCTTTAGCCGGGAACGGGGTAACCAAACCAATGCGTTTTACATTGAGTGCATCTAGTGCATTGGGTACGGCATCCCCTGCCAGTGTTACTGGCAGGGTCACCCTTTGCGCAATAAAATCGCGCAAGTGTAAAGCTGCATTATTATTATCTGTCATGTATTCAGGACTGTAGGCAATGATAATGCGGTCGGGCTCACAAGCTAGCGCTAGCTCTATGGTTGGTTCTATTAATTGAGTTAGTTCTTGGGCAGTCGCGGGCAGTGCTGGAAAGGCAAAGCGGTAGGTTTGATTGGTCACCCCAGCTGGACTTAAACGCGACATATCGGGTTCTACCATGGCATTGGTAGCTGGTATCAACGTAGAAAATACAGCGCGAAGTCCTAGTGCGTCCGTCATAAACAGGCCTCTTTTTTTAGCTCATGGATCAGTCAGCAAAAAAATTGTAACACTGCAGCGGCGCAAAGATACCATGTAAGTTTCCTTTTCTTGTCTTTGCGCTTCAGCGTCACCTTAAACATCAGCGTGATCCCGGCCGATTGAAAATAAGCAGAATGACTTTGCCACCGTGCTCTTACAAAACAGATCCCTATAGTAGCTGCGCTGAATTGGCAGGCCCAGGGCAATAAATTTCGCTATGTGTATTTTAAATCACAGCTGCTTTATAACTGCATTGCTATTCTAAGGTTGTGTCTTAGAGACATGACCTATCGATCAACGAGAAGAGCAGTAGTTAGCATCTACCACCGATCGATTTAACAGCAAGAGATATGGAGAAAGTGTTATGAAAATCATGAGCCAAAATATACATACAGCAGTTCGCGTAGCGATTTTGATTGCAGCTAGTACCGTTTGTGTAGGCGCTTATTCGACTAAGCTAAGTGCAGCTACGGTCGCCGCCACATTCGCCGAGCAGTGTTATTTGGCGGCAAATTCTGCTCAACAGAACCACGAGCAAATGAAAGAAGGCGTGCGCAACTGTACGCTAGCTTTGCGAAAGGATCCAAAGGCTAAAAAAGCCCGTGCGCAAATCTATTTGAATCGAGGAGTGTTGAATAAAAACTTGCAGCAACCACGCCAAGCCATGCGAGACTTCTACAGTGCGCGGCGCGTTGGTGGCGAGACGCCAGCATTGAGCATTAATATCGGCAATGTTCATTATATCAACGGTGATTTTGAGCGTGCCATTGAGCAATACAACAAGGCCCTTGGTAAAAACCACCCTGAAGTGCATAAAGCTTTTCTTAATCGAGGCCTTGCACATGAGCAGATGGGGCAGCGCCAAGAAGCAATTCAGGCCTATGTTGCGGCGCTTGAAATAAATTCATCATCACGTATGGCGAATGAACGTTTAAAAGCATTGCGGGGTGATCAGACTTTACTTTCTGGTACGAGCCATGGAGCGAGTGTCCAGTCTGATAATGGAATGAGCGCAATTACAAATGCCATGTTTGCGGCAGCTAGGTGAGGGCCCCGATAAACGTAGATTACTTGCTTTGTGTCGGAGAAAAAGTGCCAATACAGCCAGCGTACGATGTTTAAGTGCGTTGGCTGTTCACGTTCGATTGGGTCACAATTGCCAGCGAGAGAATGTGCAGCCAATGTTTGGCTTATGTACCAAGCACAGGCAATTTTTAACTGATAATCATTATTTAAATAGGTCCGCGTGCTTCTTTTTGAGTTGATTTTTTGTGCCCTCCGCACTGTTTTCACCTATTAACTTAAAATCGATGCCAACGCTGCTTTTATTTGTTAGAGTTTAACTTGTTGTGAAGATATTAATGCTAGGGGAGTTAATTATATGACAGCGCCCATGCGAGCACGCATACAAGATGTGGCCGAAAAAGCCGGAGTGTCGAGTATGACAGTCTCTCGAGTCTTGAGTCAGCACGTTAAAGTAAGCGATGCTAAGCGCGAGTTAGTGATGCAGGCGGTTAAGGCGCTAAATTATCGGCCTAATGTTGATGCGCGCCGCTTGGCAGGCAATAAATCTTATTTGATTGGCTTGCTCTATGTTGATTTAGATAATTCTTACATGAGTAAGTTTTTATTAAGTGGCTTAAAGAGTTGCCGCTCAAGTGGGCACCATCTAGTGGTAGACCAAATGGATGATGACCACGATCGGTCGATCGCATCAGTGCAAGAACTGCTTGATGTCACCCAGGTTGATGGGCTGATTTTATTACCGCCTGTGTGTGATGACCCTAAGTTACTGGCTGCTCTACAAAGCGCCAACGCCCGTTTCGTGCGCATTGCGCCCGAGACGCAGTTGAACGTATCACCGTATATTTGTATGGACGATTATCAAGCGAGTTTTGATTTGACTCAAAGGTTAATTCGGCAGGGCCACACCAAAATCGGACATATTATTGGCAATCCAAATCAGGGTGCTAGTCGATTGCGTTATCAAGGCTATCTCGATGCTTTAAGTGCTAACGCAATTACTGTCTGCCCGGATTTTGTTGAGCAAGGCTTGTTTACTTATGAATCAGGCTTAGCGGCTGCTAAAAAAATATTATCGGCCGTAGAGAAGCCGACCGCTATCTTCGCTGCCAATGATGATATGGCGGCAGCTGTTTTATCCGTTGCGCATATGCATGGACTCGCGGTTCCCGAGGCCTTGTCGATTGCGGGTTTCGATGATGGGCACATGGCGGTCTCGGTCTATCCAAACCTTACTACGGTCCGGCAGCCCATTCAAAAAATGGCCGAGCTAGCAGTTACTATTATTGCTTCAGGTAAGTCGCTAAATGAGAAAGACAAAGACCGCGATAATTACCGCAATGTTCTGGGTTTCGAAATTATTGAACGAGAGTCCACCGCTACTATTGCTGAGTAGGTTTTTTCCCGCCTAAAAACCCAAGCATTAATACGCTCTTTTGACTCAGCCACAGTTCGTACAAAGCGCTATTAGGCCGTTATTTTGTCACTGATGAGATCGCCAACCAGACCATCGAGTATGGCCTGATCTTTGGCAAAGTTACGAATGCCTTCGGCAAGTTTTTCACAAGCCATTGGATCTTCGTTATGTTGCCAAGCAAACGTGGCTTCAGTTAAGGCCACTAGTGAGTCGCGACTTTTGATAGAAATATTATCAGAGCGGAGTTTGGTGATTAAGGTGCCTTCAGTGGCTTGTAGCTCGTTTAGCAGGGCGGGTGAAATGGTCAACAAATCGCAGCCCGCTAATTCAATGATTTCGCTGGTATTTCGAAAGCTAGCCCCCATCACTACAGTCTTATAGCCATATTGTTTGTAATAGTTATAAATACCGGTTACTGATTTAACACCTGGGTCGTCGGCCCCAATAAATTCTTTGCCCTCATTTTTTTTATACCAATCTAATATTCGACCAACAAAAGGCGATATCAATGTAACCTGCGCTTCTGCGCAAGCAATGGCTTGTGCTTTAGAAAATAATAACGTTAGATTGCAAGCAATGCCTTCTTTTTCGAGTTGCTCAGCCGCTTTAATTCCTTGCCACGTTGAGGCTAGCTTAATCAGAATTCGACTTTTATCGATGCCTGCCTCTTTATAGAGGCCGATCAGTTTGCGTGCTTTTTCAATACTGCCTTCCTTGTCAAACGACAAGCGAGCATCGACTTCCGATGAGATGCGTCCAGGTATGTGCTTTAGTATTTCGCAACCAAAATTAACAATGAGCTGGTCGCAAATATCATCGACATCGTTGCCAGATTTCTCAATAGCATCTTTAATTAAATGCTGATATTGAGGCAGTTTTGCCGCCTGTAAAATTAACGAAGGGTTGGTGGTTGCATCGGTAGGGTTTAAAGCTTTAATGGAATCGACATCGCCGCTGTCGGCAACTACAGTGGTGACTTCTTTTAACTGGTCTAATAAATTCATGATGGGTCGCTCAAATAGTCGAGTTTTGAATGTATGGCGAGTGCAAAAATAGTGGCGCGGTGGTTTCTTGCGAAAATAACCGCGCCACTATAGCACTAGCAGACCCAATATTTAAATATAACGGTTCACAATATTTTCTAACAATTCTTGGCGACCAGAGATTTGAGTAGGATTGAGGTCTGTTTCAAGTGCTAGCTTCGACAGGCTCTCCAGACTTTGTTCTCCGGCCATAATGCTGCTGCCCAGCGTACCTTTCCATCCTGCATACCGCTTATCAACAAAATCAGCCAATGGAGCATCTGCGATTAATTCTGCCGCATTTAATAGAGACTTGGCCAAAGTATCCATGCCACCCACGTGAGCAATAAATAAGTCGTCCCGCGCACACGACTGACGGCGTAATTTAGTGTCAAAGTTGAATCCGCCCGTATCAAAGCCGCCATTTTTTAATATTTCATATACCACCAGAGTGCATTCGGCTACATCGTTAGGAAATTGGTCGGTGTCCCAACCGTTTTGCATATCGCCACGGTTGGCATCAACACTACCCATTATGCCCTCGGCGCATGCAGTGGCGATCTCATGATGAAAGCTGTGCCCTGCTAGCGTTGCATGGTTTGCTTCGATATTCACTTTCACTTCATTTTGAATGCCGTGCTTGTGAAGAAAGCCAGCTACCGTTGCGGTGTCGTAATCATACTGATGCTTAGTGGGCTCTTGCGGCTTGGGCTCGATGAGCAACGTGCCTTTAAAACCAATTTTGTGTTTATGTTCAATCACCATCTTGAGAAAGCGCGCGTACTGCTCGCCTTCTTGGCGAAGATCAGTATTGAGCAGCGTATCGTAACCTTCGCGACCACCCCACAGAACATAATTTTGTCCGCCTAAGCGATGGGTGACGTCCATCACATGCTTCACTTGCGCTGCGGCATAGGTAAATAACTCCGGGTTGGGGTTAGTTGATCCACCGGCGCAAAAACGCGGATTTGAAAATAAATTGGCCGTTCCCCAAAGTAATTGAACGCCTGTGCGTGCCATCTCTCTTTCAAAAATATCGGCCATATGATTCACGTTAGCGTGAAATTCTTTTAGCGATTCGCCTTCCGGGGCAATATCCGCGTCGTGAAAACAAAAATAGGGAATGGTTAATTTTTCAAAAAATTCAAAGGCAGCTTGTGCTTTTTGCTCGGCAAACTGTAATTGATTGCCAGTGTTTTGTATCCATGGCCGATCAAAGGTGCCCGCACCAAAGATATCAGAGCCCGCCCAACAAAAGTTATGCCAGTAGCACGCGGCAAAGCGCAGATGTTCTTTCATTGTTTTTCCGAGCACTAATTGATTTTCGTCGTAATAGCGAAAAGCAAAAGGGTTTGTGCTATTTGGGCCTTCAAATTTGATTGTGCTTACGTTGTTAAAAAACTGCTCGCTCATGTTCTGCTCCTGCTAGATTCGTTATTGGTGGGACATTAAAGATGGGTGGCTGGACCCTTTATTTTGGTCAGCTATACGCGCAGCTATATTTGGGTCGAACGGCACACATGCTAGACTAGAAATGTTAGCGCTAACATATCATTGCCCGCTTTTCTTGGCAAGTATTTAGCTTGATAAACAATGGGGTTAATTGATATAGCCCATTGATTTAACTGATTTTTAAAATAATGGCTCGCTTGATCAAAGGAGCCGCTAAGGGTTGTAAGGTGGCTATGGGTTCAGTACCGAAGTCCGCTGATTTGGCACTCGGCTGTGCATAGCTCGCCCACAGTGTGTGACAGTGCCGAGAGCAAGTAATTTTCTCCAAGCAATTTGCCCTGAGCTTTTCGCGCTTCCATTGCTGCAACCATTGCCTGCAGCTCTGCCGCAATGGGCTTGGCCTTGTCGCCGATTTCGTTAACTGCATTAGCCGCATGTATTCTAACTGTTGGGGACGTATTTTCTAATTGTTTCATCAGGACGGAAAGTGCTTGTTCAGAGGCGCCTAACTGTATCAGCGCTTCTGCAGCAGCGATCTGGACGTCGGCTGAGGTATCTTTCAATCGTTTTTTAAGCAAGGGTATTGTGGGTCTGGCTTTTTCTTTTAAAATATTGAGACCTACCGCGGACCAATAACGAACGCTCGCTTCTGGGTGCTCAAGCCGCTGGCTAAGCAGCGGTATATTTTTTTGGTTGCCGAGGCTAGCAATTTCGGCTGTATCGATTATTAGCTCGATCGGAAAGCCATCTTGTCTTACTAGTTCATAGGCGGTGATGTCCCTGGTGCGTGCCGCCAATTCGCCTTCCGGAATAAACCCTACATCTTTATAGCCCCGATTCTCACGACTTAATGCTGCTCTCATCTTCCGTAGTGTGTCTGTATAAAGTTGACTGTCTGCCAAGTTGTTAACCTCCCACTTATCGGCACGGGTGTCATATAACTCTTCTGCTGGCCTCGCTTGCCAAAATCGCTGTTGCGTTTTATTGCATTGACCCTGTTGGCATTCCTCTTGCCACGATCGGACCGAGGCTGCCTTCCAAAGATATTCTAGGTGCTGGCCGTTAGGGCGATGCGGCATATAGTTGCGAATATATTTAAACCGTTTACCACGCAAGGCTCGGACCAAATCGATACGCACATCCATACGGCCACGGTAAAGGTAAGCATGTTCTTTTTGATTCTTTGTGTTCTCAGAAAAAATATTTTCGCCATGCATATGGCTAGGGCTTTCTGCCCCAGCCAGATAAAGCAATGTTGGGGCTAAGTCCACCAAATCAATCATCTGTGCCGTTCTTTCCCCCATGGGGTGCGGGACTAAATGTTTGAATTGAGCGGGCACATGAACCATGAAGGGGATTTTTGTGCCCGTGTCGTAAACGAAACGTTTACTTCGAGCCAGTGCGCCGCCATGATCAGAATAGTAAAACACGATGGTATCCTCAAGCTCTCCGGCGGCCTTGAGTTCAGCTAGTTTTGCCCCTACCAACGCATCCATCTGGGTTATACGATCATAATACTGTGCCCAATCGGCCCTGATTTCAGGCGTGTCCGGATGATAGGGCGGCAGGGCTACTTGGCTGGAGTCGTGCTTCCTGTTTTTAATGGGGCTATGCAGTCGGCTTTCGTGTGATTCAAAAATATTATAAACGTGAAAAAAAGGTTGCTCCGGTGAGCGGTCAGTATAAGTGCCTTGATTCCAAAGCTTGCTATCGAGAACTTGCCACTGGCTATAAGTGAGTGCCTTGCCTGCCTCAGTAACCGCTGTGGCATAGTTGTAATCGGTTTTGTTATCGTTAGTGACATGATAGCCCGCTGCTTGCAAATAGTGCGTGTAAGGCTCGACGAAAGCGGGAACTCTATTCCGGCTGCGCATATTGCCTGTGCCCATAACATTTGCATGCAGGCCGGTTAATATCGAAAACCGAGTTGGGGCACACACGGGGGTATTGGCAAACGCATTATCGTAAACGATAGATCGTTGCGCTAATTGATCAATATGAGGAGTTGTTGCAAAACTATCGCCGTAGGCACCTAACAGTGGGCTGTTGTCCTCACTGACTATCCACAAAATGTTTGGCTTTTTCTGTTGCGCCTGTTCCGGTTTTTTTTGTATATCGTTCGCCCCAGAAATACTTGGCACAATGAAGCAGGCAATAAGAACGTTGCATGATGATTTTTTAAGTGAGTCAAACATACTCATGGCTTTCATGTTAAAGCTGCTCACTCTGCCCCTAGCTACATAGTCGGCGCTAAGCGCGAGGCGAATGGTTTTTTCTTCATGTCTCGATCAAACAATAGGGGGTAATCTGTTCTGCCCTTAACTGGCCAATCATTGCGCCAGGTATTAGCATCACATACGCCCCAAAACGACACGCGACTAATTTTATCTTGGTGCCTGTTTAATACGGCAAATAATTCCTCATAGCGCTTTCCTAGCTGTCGCTCAATCACGGCCGGCAAGCCTTTGGTGTAGGGATTAAGCTCGGCTTTGAGTTTCACCTTCATGGAAATGTCAGCGCCTTGATTTTCTTTTTTTGGGAAGGGCAACACTGTAATATCCAATTCACTGATAACAACATCGATGCCTAGGGCGGCAAATTCTATAATTGATTGTTCGAATTCGTCTAGATCAGGATAATCAAGGCCATAGTGACCTTGAATACCAATGCCATCGACTCGAATACCTTTGGCCTGAAGCCTTTTAATCAGTTTAATCGCTCCCGCTCGCTTGGCCGGTTCGAATAAGTTGTAATCGTTGTAATATAGAGCTGTGTTTGGTGCTGTTTGCGCAGCGAGTGTAAAGGCCCGCTCAATATAATCATCACCGATTATCGTATACCAGGGCGATTCCCTCAGGCTGCCATCTTCATTGAGCGCCTCATTGACAACGTCCCATGCATCCACCTGCCCTTGGTAGCGACCTGCAACCGTCCTAATGTGTTCTTGCATGTAGTTGAGTAGCACCTCACGCGATACGGCAGAGCCGTCTTTTTTTTCAAAAACCCACTTGGGCGTCATGGCGTGCCAAACCAAAGTGTGTCCCAGCAAAAATAAATTGTTCTCCGCCGCATAATTCGCTAATGCATCTGCGGCCACAAAGTCATAGCTTTCCGGTTTCGGATGAATAAGCTCCCACTTCATGACGTTTTCGGGCGTCACGGCATTAAACTCTTTTTTGACAAGTTTTCGAGCTGAGCTATCGGCGCCTAAAATTTGTGGCTCAGACAGTGCTGTGCCAATCATGAAATGACCAGCAAAGGTTTCGTGTAGGCCTTGTCCTGTCGCACGATCGTCTGCAGTTAGTGGGTTGCTATGTTTGCAACCCAGTAGCGACAGCGAGAGGATCGTGACGGTGATCATTTTTTTCATTGTGTATTAAATATCCGTGAATTTTAATGTAGGTAGCTATTTTTAACCCTGAATTTTTTAGGGACATCTTTTATGTGGAAATGCCTTACGCTCACAAACCGACAGCTCCTTTTCCACCCCTGAATCATTTTGTGCGATCATCCATGCTGATAGTTGCTCCTTGAGTGTTACAACTTCGCTGGCATATTGCGGCTGATCAATAATATTCACCTGTTCAAAAGGGTCGTTCACAATATCGTAAAGCTCATATTCGGGGCGCTTTACATAGCGGGCATAGTTATCTCGCCCCATTTTCTTCTCGGCGCGAAGTTCCTCTCTAAACCAAGGGTTGGCTGTTACCACATTCGAGAAATCATTATTCGGAAGTAAATTGTGAATCAGCTTATACTTGTACCCTCGTACTGAGCGTATCGGATAGGCAGCGCCTTCATGAACGTTAAAGCTAGTTTGAATTCCGAACACGTATTCTTTATGGGTGTCCGTTATCCCGTCTAGTACCTTCTTAAAGCTTTTACCGTCGAGGTTGACTGGGATGCTGTTGTTAGCAAGATCAGTGAGCGTGGGCACCACGTCAACGTATTCAATCATTGCGTTCGATTGTGACCCTGCAGCTATCTTTCCAGGCCAACGAATGATAAATGACGTGCGAAGGCCCGAATCATAATTCGTCCATTTTCCGAAAGGGAGACTGCTACCTTGCTCGCTGGTAAAAATAAAAATCGTATTGTCTTTTATGCCCAATTTTTCGAGCTCATCTTCCAGCAAACCCACTTCGCGGTCGAGGTCTGAGACTTCGGCTAAGTACTGTGATAGCCGGTGCCGTACACCCCTTGTATCGTTTAGAAAAGGTGGCACTGTGATAGACTTTTCAGGGAATTGTTTTTTATTGCCGCGATTCCAAGGTCCATGAGGGTTAGCTGATGCGACCACTAAGAAAAATGGCTGTGTATTGTCTCTGGCCATAAACTCACGGGTTACTTCAATGCCAAACGAAGATTCTCCCTTAGCAGTTTTGTTTTCTTTTCCCGCCATCTCAAAAGGAAAGGCCGCCCTAGGTGAGATATGCTTTTTGCCGGCTAAGCCTACTCGGTAACCCATATCTTTAAAATAATGCGCGGCACTTTTAACGTTATCATAGACCCGGGTATGATTTCCGTATGCACCATTGCGAACAGGGTAAAGGCCAGTGTATAACTGTTGCCTCGTTACGGCGCACATTGCTGTGCCGGTAAACGCCCGCGTGAACAGCATACCCTGATCGGCAATTTTGTCGATATTGGGTGTGATGGCATTCTTAGGCGCATAGTCAAATTGTCGATGATAAGCTCCCACATCAAACCAACTCATATCGTCGGCCAACACAAGCACCACATTGGGCTGGCTAGTGACTATCTTTTTAACATTTGGTGAATCCACCTGGGTTATGTTACTGCAAGCACTCAATAGAATTGAGATTGTTAAACATCCTATCGTTTTTTTCATTGCTTCCTCAATAATAGTGCGCTTTTATTTTTTATGAGCATAATTGGTTTCAGTGTTAGTGCATTACAAATACCTAGTTGATTAATAATTCTCTGCACTCGCTTTACGCATCAACCTCTTTGTAGCGAGCTTCATACGCTCTTGTAATGTGTGTTAGAAAATATCTGGGCATGCAGCGATACTTTCCAATTAAAGTCTTGCGCTTAGGCTGAGCGTATATCGGCGGCCGAAAGAAGTCTTTTTAAAGTCGCGCTCTTCCAACAGTTGGTATTTGTCGTTAGCATCCCTAGATAAATTAATGCCGTTAAGAGCAAGGCGTATTTTGTTACTCAATTTATAGCTGGCAGAAAAATCCAACTGGCTTCTATCTCGTTCTGTTTCTGGTTGCTGATTAAAACCTTGCGTTTTGTCTAAGAACTCCGAACGCCAATTGTAGGCAATGCGCGCAGAGAAGCGCTCATATTCATAAAAGCCGATAAGGTTATAGCTATCTTTGGACAGGTCTTCCAAAGGCAGAGGCTTGCCTGTGACGATGTTTCTGTTGGGGGTTTCACTGTCGGCATACGTGTAGCTCGCAGTTAACCCCATGCCGCTGAAATAGTTGCCAAGAAACCCGAAAGTTTTGGTGAAAGCCAGCTCAAAACCTTTGACTGTGCCGCCTTCGCCGTTATAGGGCGATGTTATGTCGTATATAGCGCCATCAACTATTCGCTCTTCACTAGAGCGAATGATAAAGCTTTCGATATCTTTATAAAAAATTGCCGCACTCAAATAGTCAGTTTCACTGCCATACCATTCAAAAGAAATATCATATTGCCTTGCGCGAAAAGGTTCTAAGGATGAGTTACCTGCTCTTCCCGTATTGTCACCTGTGTTGACCTTTGTGGACGCGCTGAGATCTGCGATTCTTGGGCGCGACAGGACGTCGGCGGCTGAGAAGCGCAATAGAAAATCGTCTTTTATTGCAAAAGCGATATTGGCACTGCCCAAGGCGTCTAAATAATAATTCCTGTCAGATGTGGGCTCTCCTGTTAGCACGCCGCTAATACTTTTTCGCAGCTCGCCCGATGAGTCGAGGTCTGTATCAACCATGCGCAAGCCTATGTTGGCAGAATAAGGAATATCTAAAAAATAACTTTCAAAGTTAGCCTGAACATAACCGGCGTTAGTTTGTTCTTTGATCTCATAACCATAGCCAATTTCTTTTTCAAGATCATTGTTTAAGTCAATGCCATAAAGTTCTGAAATGTCTGGGTTAGACCAAAAGTCCCCATTGTAGGGTGCTAAATAGTCGTAGCTGCCACCGGAGAAACCGTTTAAAAAGTCACCGGGAAACGCAATCATTCTGCGTGCAATTGCAGGTACATCAACGACGAGGTCGCCTTGGAATAATTCGCCAGGATCATCTGGATTGGCGCGAGTATCAGGGATTATATCTCGTGTGCGCGAAGCTTCGCGCTCAGCGTATCGTCCGCCCCATTGAATCGATGACAAGTGCTTGCCATCGATTTGCAATGTGAAGTCGACTTTAAACTCAGCGTTATCATTTTCCAGATATCCATCTTGAAGTTGCAATTCAGCGATGCTGTAACTGGCAATATTACTAGTGTCTATCGGGACCAATACGCCTTCGGAGTTAGGCTGGGTAAAGCGCAGAGTTGGAACATCGGTTTCGGTCAGCGCGTAGGACACTTGTCGGTTATTAGGTAAAATTGGCGTGCTAAAAAAGGAATTATTTTGTTTGGTTTGGCCGTGAGATTTGCCTGTCGTTATAGCTATTTTCAATGTATCGAAGTCGTATTTTGCGCCCAGTGCAAAACCATAGGATTTTCTGTCGCTGTCTTGCGCCCAGCCATTGGTATTACCATAAGCGGTGTTAACGTCGGCGGCTAGAAGCGTGCGGTTACTGGTGAGTACGGCATTCGTGTAAGCCGTGCTGCCATTGTTGAACGTGGCTTGCACTGAATTACTGGCGGTTGAAATATCAAATTCATTATAGTTTGCATCAAGGTTGATCTCTAAAATATCCGATGGTCTCCATTGAAATCCAGACACAATGCCCGACCGTGTTTGCTCTCGCTGCCAAGCTTGATACTTAATTTGCTGTGGCGCGAAAATTTCTTCGCCTGCCCCCGATATTTGTGTGCCGCTCGCGTCGGTGACACTTCTCCCCGTATAGCTTTTCCAGCGCATTTCCGAGGTATCTCTACTGCGTGTTTGCGGTTGATACGTGAGGGAGGTGGTGATTCCCATTGGCCCGAATGCGGTATCCCAACGAGTGCTACTAAAAATCGAGGCCATGGTGTTGGTGGCGGAGGCATCTTCAACAAACTCAGTTTGAATGCGGCCGCTTAGCACGTTGCCGCGAGAATTTAATGCGCGGCGTGTTTTTAAATTGATGGTTCCGCCTAGTGATCCCTCGGTCATACTAGCCATAGGCGTTTTTATCACTTCAATGCTGCTAAACGCATCCGGTGCCAGATCATTAAAGCTTATGCCGCGGCTCTCACCATTAGAGCCCATGGTTGACTGCCCGTTGATTTCTACACGGTTTTGATCTAGCCCACGAATGGAGACACCATCGCCTGCACCAAAGTCGCGGCTAATTTGCACTCCGGTAATGCGTTGCAAGGCTTCTGCTAGATTGTCGTCAGGTAATTTCCCAATGTCTTCGGCACTAATTACATCTTTAATCTGATTCGCATCGCGCTTGTCTTTTAATTGTTTTTTAAGACTAGAGATAATCCCGGTAACGACAACTTCTTGCATGTCGTCTTGTGGTTGCTCGGAGGTTACTTGTTCTTGCGCGTTAACGACAGTGCTCGAAAAGTTGAAGGCAAAGCACGAGCCAACCATGATGGATTTAAAAGCGATTATTTTGGTTTTCTTACGGAGCATCTTTTTCCCCAGTGTTCTTAAATTGTTATTGGTTCTGCATTCGTTAAGATAGTATGCCAATCGCGCTGCTTCAACATGACTTGGCTATGATCAGCCGTTAGATTAAGTACATTGCGTCAGCAGCAACTGCTTATGGCATCAACATCACTGAAACATCGTCCACATAATAGTTGGCGGTTAAATCATTTGGGACAGTGATACGAAGAAAATCGATATCTGTTGATGTCGCTGTATAAGTGCCTGAAAGGAGAGTCCATTCGTCACCCGATACTTCAACGGTCTCAATGTTAGGGAAGGTTGAAACTCCTAGCAACTTAAGTGACAGCACCGCATTTGTAGCTGAGCCTGCATTTTCTAATTTAATCCATGCAGAGATAGCGTAGGTACTGCCAGCGGTTAACTTGCCTTGGAGAGCCTGTTTGATGCCGCTGTAAGGAAAGTTTCGCGCCGTTATTTTTGCGCTGTACGCACCGGTATTAGATTCACCAGGTTCGATTGCAATCGTGGCGCCGCCTACCGAGGCCCAACCGCTGGTTGAGCCGTCTTCAAAGCCGGGGTTGCTGATGACCTCTGCCACGCCACCGCCATCTTCAACTACGTTAACCGTTCTTATGGCTGTTGCTGCATTACCCGCGGCATCAATGGCGGTGTAACTAATGAGGTACTCTCCTAACTCAGCGGTGTTAACTGAACCGGCTGTAACAACTGTCACTACCGCGTCAGTGGCATCTATAGCGGTTGCTCCTTCATCGTTGTACGGTTCATTGATAATCACCGAAACAGTGCTAGAGCCGGTAATGGTAATAACAGGAGGCGTGGTGTCGGGTCGTGCGCTCAATGGGTCGATAAGGACAAAGTCATCGATGTAGTAATCCATGCTGAGATCTGCAGGGCCCTTCACGTTGAAATATAATTCCTGCTCAGTGCCAATAATGTTGTGAGTGTAGGTTCCGCTTAACTGAGTCCATTCGGTATCGGATGCTTCGATATCCGGCGCAACTGTGCCGTAGGTTTGGCCTTGACCGTTGGCTCCAGGATCGTCATCAATTTTTCTTGATTTAATCCCAATAGGACCACTGCCACCTGCGGCAAACTTGACCCATACGGATAGCTCGTAGGTTGTGCCTTGCGTTAGTTGCCCCGTGGTAAACAAACGGGGACTCACATAGGGTGCGGTGCGCCCCGTCATTTTTAAGCTGCCGTTGCCAGTATGGGCTGTTGTGGTGTCTAGGGTTACGGTACCTGGCCCCCATGAACTCCAACCGCCTAAATCAGTTTCGAAATCATCAAAAATTATTTGTTGATTACCTGATAGTTGCCAGCCAAGCACTTCGTCGCGGTTGACTAGCCATGTGTCAACCGCTGCATCCACCTCTGGTGTGCTGGCATAATTAAAATTAAAGCTCACTTCAGCAAAGCCGGCATTTGAATCGAGTCCGCTAACAACTAAGCTAGCAAAAGAGATATCTAGCCACTGAGGGTCTGCCGTTACTGACGCTGCGAACGCTTCTGAATTCTCGCCACCTGAAAGAAAATTACTTGCGAAGTAGGCTGATAAGTCTTCCGCGATCGGTGCCCCTCCCGTGAAAGCAGCGGCCAATGAACTAAAGATTTCGGCTATTGAGGCGGTATCGGTAACTGCCTCAATCAATGCATTAACATCGCTTACTGCAAGTGCAGCGGCTTCTCCGCTGGCAGTGATATCGTCAGTAATGGAGGATCCATCTAACACATAGGTTATAGTGGCGATCAAGGTGCTTTCATTAATCGTAATACTGACTAACTCCAGTGCGGCATCGAGGCCTTGGTAGTCGACAGTAAATGGTGTGGCTAGCAGGTCTACCTCTGCATCAAGCCCAAGGCCCGTTAAAACCGTTTGTATTTTCGCTTGAAGTTCTGTTTCTTGTGCGGCTAAATCGGCTGGTAGAAGGCCGGTGCTTGGGCCGTTGCTATAAAAATCACCTGCCAAAATATTCGCAGTATTTGCCACAATAAGGTCGGTGAAGGGTGTGACGTTGATGGTGGTAGAGGCGTCGGCCGCATAGGAGTGCAGGGTATAAGCCTGTCCACCTACGGTGCCTGTGGCGCGCAAGCGATACGGTGCTGTTAATGCAGTGACATCGACTGAAAAGCTGCCATCGGCTTGGATTTGAGTTGATGCCACCGTATCTTGCGCGCCTTTGGCTTCAACTAAGCCCACCATGGCAGCTCCTGCGGCGGCGGTGCCATTTAGCACTATAGTTTCAGCGACAATGTTGACTGTCCTAGTGGCTGCAAGTGCTTCGTTGCCGGCGACATCGGTATAGGAGTAGGTAATGAGGTATACGGTGCCAATAGGACTGTTGGTGCCTATCTCATCCTGATCCGCGCCGTCGAGAGTGATTTGGCCGATTAGGTTTATCTCGCCATCGACATTGTCAGACGCCAACGCGGCAGCATCGGTATAGCTTTGTCCTTGTACGACATTAACCACCTCATCTCCGTTCAGAGTAATCGTGGGTGTTTCAGTGTCATCGGTTATCGTGACGGTTCGGGTTACCGTTGTTGTATTACCATCCGAATCGCGTGCGGTGTACGTGATGATGTACACGCTTCCTACGGCACTGGTGTCTACTGCTTCAGCTCCCGTGATGGTGACTGACACATTGCGATCAATGTTGTCGTCGGCGATTGCGCCAAGCTCTACATAGGGGTAATTTTTGCTAATCGTTATTTCTGCTTCACCATTGAGTAGAAGCTTGGGGGGAACATCGTCAATCGTATCGTCGTCCAATTTACAGCCAGCAACCGCCATGCCTAAACTCATCACTAGAACACTGCGGCTGATTATTTCTTTTATATTTGGCTTTTTCATTTGCTCCCCTTCAACAAAATACAATTACCTTAGGCAACCTTTATTCTTAGAGTACTCATAACGTGCTCAATGTGAAACACATCTTCTAACCGTAAATTCTACCGTGGCTAGTTGGCCGTTGGGATTTTTACGCGTAACTGCCCGTATCACTTGGATATTTTGATACATGTTGATACAAAGAGCCTCGGAAGCTGGCAAATGACTGTTTTGGGAATGATTTAGCGGCGTCAATTTAGGTGGCCGCCGGCCCAAGGGCATGCAGCAGTGCTGCGTAGGCTGGCTCTGGCGAAAAGTTGCAGGCTGATAACAGTTTTGGCGTCCTTGAGCGGCAATAAAAGCATCAGCCGTAGAGATAAGTTGCAATTCCGAGTTTCGCGTAGATGAGGCCCAATGCCTACAGTCTCCAAGTATATTGGCTGTTGACGGCTCTGGTCTAAATCAGGTTTACTTCAAAGCCTTAATTTGAAAAGGCACCGGCCCCGTTTTTTGTTGGGGTTGTGTGCAACGTGTTTATATTTTTTAGTAATAGGTTAATCAGCATGACTTTCGCCGCTCGTCTTGTCAGCATTGCATCAAAAGTTCTTGTGGTTGCAGCTGTCTGCGTATTTGTCTTGGCTTTGTTTACCATCGGTTTGGTTATGTACAACGAGACGGCAACAGGCCGTTATGAGAATGTGATCAAAACGAAAATGGATATTCAGAGTGTCGTTTCTGTTTTGGATGAATATAAAAGAGATACTGGCAGTTACCCTGAAAGCCTATCGCTATTAATTGGGAAGTACATTACTAAAGTGCCGCTGGATATCTGGTATAGACCCTATCGATATGAATACAGACCAGAGAGTGATACTTATAGGGTTTATACTTTAGGGTATGGTGATGAAGTCGGCGGCAATTTAAATCAACGAGATTATGACAATCAAACTCAGTGGGAGCTAGTTTACTGAGGCGCGAGAAAGCGGCAAAATTATAATAGCGTCAAGCCCCTTTCCTTCAATATTTTTAAGCTCAATTTCACCGCCATGGGAGCGTACTACCGACCGTGCTATTGCCATGCCGAGGCCCAGTCCGCCTGAGTCTCTGTTTCTTGAATCTTCTAATCGTTCAAACGGCGAAAATAAGGTTTCCATTTTTTCTAATGGTATGCCTTCCCCATTGTCGACAATATGAATCTCAACGGTTTTATTTGTTTGCACAATAGAGACATCAACGCTCTTTCCATATTCAGCGCCATTTTTAATTAAATTAACGATGGCCCTCTTCAGGGCAACAGGCCGGCCAGAAATGGCAAGCTTTTCAGAGGGCTCAAACCCCACCGCTAGACCCTGCTCAAGTAAATCCGAGCATATTGAATCGACTAGTGAGATTATATCAAAGGCTCTAGTTTTTTCGGCCCATGAATCCTGCAGTGCAAAGGTCACAGTGGCTTTACAGATTTGTTCCATCTCATCGATTTTTTTGAAAATATTCTCTTGAACATCCTTTTCCTCAATAAACTCAGCTTGCAGACGCATAGAGGTCAGTGGAGTTCGCAGGTCATGGGAAATCGCTGCGAGTGCCCTGGCACGATGGTCGTTCACATTGGTAATACGCTTAAGCATGGTGTTAAAAGCAGATATTACATTTTGAATATCGATAGGGCCTCGCAGCCTTAATTCATCTACCTTTTCCCCAATGCCCAGTTTATTTGCCATCTTCGCCATTTCGCCCAGCGGGCTGGTGATGCTAAGAACAATAATAATTGAGAATAGAATGAAGATTGCCGTGAATATCGATAGTGGTTTCAAGGCCTCGGCAATCCATGTTGGGTAGGGGTAAATATCTAAAACCAGCATGATGACCCAGCGCCCGTTACTCAACTGAACTTGTGATTGCAAAACAACCACATCGGAGTAGGCTGCTTCTTCGCTACGTGTTTTGCGCTCAATATAATCGAAGAAGTTTCCAACCGCGATGTTAATCCTCGATTGTGGCTCGTAGATTAACTGCATCGCCGCTTTGGGATATTTTTCGCCCACTTTTTCACGTAAACGTTGGGTCAGTATTTCGTCGCTCTCGGTAAGTTGTTGCATGTCAAAAATAGGCGCGTCGACTACAAAGAACTTTATTCGATAGGAATTGAGGGCGAAGCTATCGCGGAACTCGCTGTTTTCAATGACATCAACCGCTGATACCATCTGATTTATATAGCGCCCCTGGTCGATGCGCTCTTGTATAATTTCATGAAAGTCTGTTTCGATTAGGAATATATAAAATATTAATATTTGCGTGCTAAGCAGCATGAACAGAATAAGCGATATTATTTGGCTGGCTAATTTATTAGGCATTTTTGAAGGTTTTAGTAACCGGCATTGCTAGTGTGTAGCCGCCACCTCTAACGGTTTTTATAATTTTTGGGTTCGCAGTGTCAATCTCGACTTTGCGGCGCAATCTACTGATCAAATTGTCAATGCTACGGTCGAATGCTTTGGCTTCGCGCCCATGAGTCAGGTCAAGCAGTTGTTCGCGAGATAGAATCCGCTGAGGTCTTTGTAAAAAAACTTGCAGCAACCGATACTCTGCTGAACTGAGTGCCACTGAAACATTGTCTTTGTCTAAAATTTCTCGCTGATAGACGTCTAAGGTCCAGTTGCCAAATCCAATAGCAATCACTTCGTCCTCTTCCATTGACTCCGAGGCATCGCTATCGCAGCGTCGCAAGACCGCTTTCAGTCGTGCAAGAAGAACCCGCGCGTTGAAGGGCTTAGTGATGTAGTCATCAGCGCCCATCTCAAGCCCGACCACTTTGTCGTCATCGTCCGATAGGGCTGTCAGCAAGATGACGGGAATTTTATATTTTTCCTGAACATATCTACACAGCATCAAGCCATCTTCACCAGGCATCATCACGTCCAGCAGAATAATATCAATCGCGCTGTTCTCTATGACCTGCCGCATATTCCTGCCGTTCTCTGCGGTGCTTACACGCAAGCCATGATCGCTAAGAAACCGTTTTAGTGGTTGGATGATGTCAGGGTCATCATCGACAATTAACACGTGGCTCATTGGGGTCCTCTTGCATTACTCTATGTTTAGGTCAATTTTTAACGATCGGTCTACCGAAAGAACTTCTCTAATTTCAGCGCTGGACCTAACTTAAGTGCGCATAATGCGTCAACTAGCGCTTGCTGTCTATTTTTATGCAGTTTGATCCTAAATGTAAGTTATTTAACCATTTTTTTTTTGGTCGTCCCCGTATTTCTTTCGGAGTTCAATCCTAGCCTTAAAGCGTCGTTCTTTGTTTTAGGCCCTTCAAATTGTTTGTATCAGTTTGTATCGCTCGCGGCAGATTGATACAGACCCTAACGAAACAAATCTTTTCTTAACAACCCGCAGCATTTCAAATATAGTGAAGCTAACCAAGTTAGTGTGCTACTGGTGGAATAGCAATTTGCCCAGCGCGTTACTATTGCCAGAATGCACTTCTTGTTGGCTGCCTAGTCGGTGAACTGGTTTTAAATTGATTTAGAGAGAGATAATTTATGAAAACTTTGGTTATGAAGACGGTCGCTGTAATGGCGTTGTTAACGTTCAGCTTCACAGTGGCTGCACAAAAAAATCCAGCGCGATACTTTAAGAAGTTGGATGCTAACGAGGATGGCCTGTTAAATTCAGAGGAGTTCAAAACGCATTCGGATTTTTGGATGGATAAACGAGGATGGGACGACGAGGAAAAGCGTGAGCGGGTGCATCAGAATACTTTTAGCAAGCGCGATTTAGATGATGACGGGCAAGTGTCGCTGAAGGAGTTTATTGATACAAGTAACTAGATTTTTTCCCGCTAGTCGGGGAAGCCTTCCTCTAAACTAGGCCTTGGTCAGAGATGGTTATCCTTTTCGCCAAGGTCTTTTTTGTGCCAAGTTTTAAAGCTGCCTCTGCAAACTATTCATAGGCATCTATGGTTTGTATATCTCCATTATCGTCGTGAACTAGCTCGGTCATTTTTACGCAACGTAAATGAGTTTGCCCTTGAGAAAGGCTGCTATCGTGATAAAACAAAAACCACTTGTCATTATACTGAGCGATTGAGTGATGATTGGTCCAGCCAAGCACAGGTTGCAAAATGATACCTTGATAAGTAAACGGGCCGTAGGGATTGTCACCGGTCGCGTAAACGATTTTATGTGTGTCGCCAGTAGAGTATGAGAAGTAATACACACCTTCGTGTTTGTGTAACCATGCAGCTTCGAAGAAGCGCCTTTCGCTGTCGCCAGCGCAAATTAGGCTGCCGTCGGTATCATAAATGAGAACATCTTTTGGTGGCTCAGCTAGCTCAAGCATATCGCCTGATAGTTTTGCTATAAGAGGCGCATAGGCTGGCTCAGTATCCGCCGGATAAACATCTTCCGTGTTATAGGCGCCACTATGCCATCGTTGTAATTGTCCTCCCCAAATGCCTCCCCAGTACATGTAATGTGTTCCATCGCTGTCCTCAAATACTGCTGGATCAATACTGTAAGTGCCTTTGATATATTGATCTTGCGCTTTGAAAGGGCCAGTTGGAGAGGTGCTTGTGGCGACACCAATGCGAAAGATTCCCTCATAGTCGCGCGCGGGAAAATAGAAGTAATAGGTTCCATTTTTGTAAGCCGCATCAGGGGCCCACAATTGTTTTTCAGCCCACGGTATATCGTCGACGGAGAGCGCAATACCATGGTCCGTAGCTATTGCGGTCTCTTCGTCCAACGATAAGACATGGTAGTCGCGCATAGCAAACTGATCACCATCATCATTGGTGCTAGCTTCGGATTCGATGTCGTGCGATGGGTAAATATATATTTTCCCATCGAACACATGTGCGGAGGGGTCGGCGGTGTAAATGTTTCTTACAAGCGGGGGGTTTTTTTCTTGTAGTGAGTTAGCACGCAGCAGATCTTGCTGTTGTTTACGCTCAGCATCGCTCAGTGTACTGTTGCCAGCTTCTGAAGCATTGTTACTTGCCGCCTGTTGAGGTTCTTCTGTCACGGATAGCTCTCCCTAAGCTCTACTTATTTTCAGATCGGTTTCTATTTGAACTTCCATCGCTTTATTTATTTCGTAAAAGAACAAAGCAGCGCAGCCGATTAAAAATGGAATGGCAGCGTAAATACTAACGGCCAATTTTATGCCTTCGATCGTATCAGGCCCTTGCGTAAGCAGGTTTGCATCATAATGGTAGCTCGCCAAAATACCAGCCACTAAAGAACCGCCAATTGCCAGGCCAGATTTCAAACCAAACAACATGGCAGAGAAGACAATTGCTGTGGCGCGTCGATTGTTTTTCCACTCCGAATAATCGGCGACGTCGGCTATCATTGCCCAAAGAATGGGAATAGTAATTCCGTAGAAAAACCCATGAGCGATTTGCGAGCTGAACATCAATCCAATGGACTGGGGTGAATAAAAGTAGAATGCAAGAATAAATAGCGTAGAAACAAAGAGAGCAGAAGAAAAGACGTCTCGCTTGCCAAACTTGTCGGCTAAGGGCTTAGATAGGCCGATTCCAATAATCATAAAAATGATACCGCAGGCATTAAAAATACTATTACCGGAGATGGCTATGTCTTCGGGCCATTGAAACTTCGTCAAGCCTGCGTCAGTGAGTAGGTTGTTCAGGCCAGCTATTGAGCGATTAAACCCGATGTCATCTTGGAACTGCGCTAAATGAGCTTCGTTTACAAAGTTCTTAAAGTAGTAAATATACATGCCACCTTTTAAAGCTAAAGTGACAAAAATAAGGATCGTCACTGCTAGCATGATGATCCATGGTTTGTTTTTACAAAGATCAATTAGGTCCTGTGCTATAGAGGATTTTTGCTCGGGCTTGGTAATGACTCTCTCTTTAGTGGTCACAAAAGTAATGAGAAAAAATGCAATGCCGACCACGGAAAAAATCATCATGGTGTTCTCGAAGCCAACCGCTTTGTCACCGTCGCCGAGGATCAACACAAGTGGCAATAACAAAACTTGAATGATGAATTGAGCAAACATGACCGCTACGAATCGATAGGATGACACGCTATTTCTTTCGGCCATGCTTCCCGTGATTACGCCGCTTAGCGCGGCATAAGGCAAATTATTAGCTGAATAAATAATGACTAAGGCGATGTACGTGATGAAGGCGTAGAGAACTTTTCCTTCCACTCCTAAGTCTGGCGTACTGAAGGCTAAAATGGTTAATACTCCAAAAGGGATAGACGTCCATAAAATCCAAGGTCGGTAACGGCCCCAGCGAGTCGACGTTCGGTCGGCAATTACACCCATTACAGGACTGAAGAATGCGCCGACCATGCCGCCTGTGAATATTATTAGAGTCGCTTGTTCGGCGGGGATTTTATAGACGTCGGTATAAAAGAATGCAATGAAGGTTACAAATGTTTGAAAAATCAAGTTGGCTGCTAAGTCGCCAAGACTGTAGCCTACCTTCTCTACAACCGATAATTTTTCGTTATCTAAATATTCGCTATTTATCGCATGTTCATTCATGAGTTTTATCATTCTCGTAAAGTGTGAGTGAGTCAGTGTTATAAACATGACGCTCTGGATTTGGCAGAAGTATACCTCTGTATTAAGTGGCGCTTTGGATATTTCAGATTATTTTTCGTATCAGTTGGTATGCTTATAATATTCGTCAGCCCATAGTGAGCCAAGAAAATTTTTATAAGCGTGATAAGGCAGCGCTAAATTGACTGAACCCGATAGTGATTGTATTGGGTGGTTGTTTAGTTGGCGGTGCTTTGGCCTAGAGGTCATGAAGGCAAGTGCGCGGCCGCGCAATTGAGTCGAAGCGGAGCGGTAGGCGGTATTTTTCGCCTGATTTTTTGACTTGGGCGAAAATATTAGCGGGCTCATTTTTAAATGAGTAACAATTTGTATCAGAGTGTATCAATTCATTAGCTTGATACATCTGCTAACTATCTTTTGTGATTTAAGTTTTTATTTTCACTCCCTCTGTGTTCCAATCTAAGAAATAGAGCTGGTGTCCTCGGGGTTGGTGTTGCTCAGGGTAATCAGTGCGTCTGTTTTTGCAGGTCGTAGAGAAGAATTAAAAAAGGAAACGTTATGTATTTTAAGGCCGGGATATTGTCGTTACTGGTTGTCACTTCACTGGCTTTTGGCGAGGGTGTTGAGGGCAGCAAGCCGCCCAATGTATTGTTTGTGATGGTCGATGACCTTCGAGTTGAGTTAGGTGCTTATGGCGGGGAACATGTGCTCTCGCCTAATATTGATGAATTGGCCGGCCAAGGCACGCGGTTTGCGAATGCCTACGTCAGCGTGCCTGTCTGCGGTGCATCTCGGGCAAGTTTGTTTACCGGCATGCGAGCTACGCCAGATCGTTTTACCAACTACTACACCTGGGTAGAAAAGGATGCCCCTGATGCGACTACCATTTTTGAGGAGTTTAAAAACAACGGTTATCATACCGTTGGATACGGTAAAATTTTTCACCAAACACAAGATACGGCCAGCAGGAGTTGGAGTAAAAACAATGCCTGGACAGCTGATCATGACCAGAAGCCAGCCTTAAAGACTGGATGGCGAGACTATCAGCGACCTGAAAATATCGCTGAATTTAAAGAAACTAAAAGAGGTCCTTCAACTGAGATGGTTGACGGGCCTGATGACATTTATTTTGACGGAAAGGTTGCTAATAAAGCGATCGATACCTTAGCCACGCTGGCTAAGACAAAGCAGCCATTCTTGCTGGCAGTCGGTTTTGTGAAACCGCACCTGCCTTTTAACGCGCCTAAAAAGTACTGGGACCTATACGATGCCCAGCAGTTTGAGTTACCTGAGGCAGCATTACCAAAAGCAGCACCCAAGCAGGCCTACCATCATTTTGGTGAATTACGTGCTTACAGTGACACGCCGGAGGCGCCTCAGCCCGTAGGGCCAGAGCAGGCGCGGCGTCTAGTGCACGGCTATCATGCTGCGGTTAGTTACGCTGATGCGCAGGTGGGCAAGGTGTTAGGCCAGCTCGATGCATTAGGCTTGAGCGACAATACTATTGTCATTTTGATGGGCGACCACGGTTATAGTTTGGGTGAGCACGGTTTATGGTGTAAGCACTCAACTTTCGATGTGGCAACGAAAACACCGTTGATTATCCGAGCGCCTGGTATGCCCGCGAATCAGACTGTTGAGGGCTTAGTAGAGTTTATTGATGTTTTTCCAACACTAACTCAATTGGCTGGTATCGAAACACCCGCGCAAGCGGCGGGTATGAGTTTAGTTCCGTTGTTAAAAGATGCGAGCCTTCCTGCGAGGTCGGCAGTGTTTCCGCGCTACCATGCGGCCGAGGCGATTCACACTAACCAATATACGTTAACGCAGTGGTTTGGTGGCAATGGCAGAGCCTTCGCTGAAATGCTCTACGACAACAAAAACGACCCAGATGAGACGCGTAATCTAGCTAAGATGCCAGAGTATAAAAATGTGTTAAATGACCTGAAGAGCCAATTAGCTAGCCATATGAAAGCGCGTAAATAAAATGGCGCCGCAGCGAAGCCAATGAACGTTAGTTCCAGGCAAGGCAGTCCGTCAAAAAAGTCAACTTTAAATTGAGCGAGATCGCCAAGAGCGCGAGTCGTATGCACTTGCCGATAATGGCAGGAGAGAGAACTATGTATTATAAGATCGCAATATATTTTTTTATCGGATTGTTTTCAATCGGTGTTAAGGCTGCAGGAGGGGTTGCTGGTCAGGATAAGCAGCCGAATGTTTTATTTATTATGATCGACGATTTGAGAGTCGAGTTGGGTGCGTATGGTGGCGAGCACGTGCTGTCGCCCAATATTGATATGCTTGCTGCGCAAGGCACACGCTTTGCTAATGCCTACGTGAGCGTGCCAGTTTGTGGTGCGTCTCGAGCTAGTCTATTTACCGGTATGCGCGCCACCCCTGACCGCTTCAAGAATTATTATACTTCGGTAGAAAAAGATGCCCCCGAGGCAACAACTATTTTTGAGCAGTTTAAGGATAATGGTTATCACACCGCAGCATACGGTAAAATCTTTCATCAAGTGCAGGACACTGCCGGCAAAAGTTGGACGGCAAAAAAAGCGTGGAATTGGCGTCGGCATACGCAAAATCGTGATTATCAATTGCCAGAAAATATTGCCGAATACAAGAAAACTAAAAGTGGCCCCTCAACAGAGAGCTTTGACGGACCTGATGATGTCTATTTTGGCGGTAAATTGGCGAGCAAGGCCATAACGGTGATGTCTGATTTGGCAGCTTCTGAGCAGCCGTTTTTTTTAGCGCTGGGTTTTACGAAGCCGCATCTACCTTTCAATGCACCTAAAAAATACTGGGACTTATATGACGCCCAGCAATTTGAATTAGCAGAAAATTCCTTGCCTGAGGGTGCGCCTAAGCAGGCTTATCATCAATTTGGTGAGTTGCGTTCTTACAGTGACACCCCTAAGGCGCCTCGGCCTGTAGGCGAGGATCAAGCTCGGCGCTTAATACATGGTTATCACGCTGCGGTAAGTTACACCGATGCTCAAGTAGGTAAGGTTTTAAAGCAACTTGATGCCTTGGGCTTAACTGAAAATACCATTGTTATTTTGATGGGCGATCATGGTTATGCCCTTGGTGAGCACGGCCTGTGGTGCAAGCACTCTACCTTCGATGTGGCCACTAAAACGCCGTTAATTATTCGAGCGCCAAATATGCCGGCGAATCAAACGGTTGAAGGATTGGTCGAATTTATTGATATTTTTCCAACGTTAACAGAGTTGGCCGGTTTTGATTCACCAGCCCAAGCGGTCGGCATAAGCCTAGCGCCGCAGCTGAGCGATTCTAGCTTGCCAGCTAGGGCGGCAGTGTTTCCTCGTTACCATAGTGCCGAGGCCATTCACACCGACCAGTACACACTGACCCAGTGGTTCGGGGCCAATGGTCGGGTTAGGGCGCAGATGCTCTACGATAACAAAAATGACCCTGACGAAACGCGCAACCTTGCGAACCTGCCTGAATATCGAGAGGTATTGGCTGGCTTGAGCGCTCAGCTCAGTGCTTATCTAAAAGCGCGGAAGTAGGTGAGCAAGGCTTCAGTCGCCATCGTAGATTCAACTATACCGGTGGTATCGCAAAAGCTGCCGCTTTGTAACAGTTTGTAACAGGATGCGCGTTTGGTATGTTCAGTTACCATCTGCGCTCCTACCCTGTTGAATTTAATGCTACTTTTTATATGTACTTTTAAAAACGGCTCATCTCAACGGTGCCGTACTAGGTGTGCCGGTGCGTGCCAGAAGAGCTTTGGCCTGACGACTTAATGATTTTAATATGAATATAATGGATTCGAACTTTCGAGGAAATCTTTTGTTGCTATTTATTTTATCCGTTTTTCGGACGGTCGCTGTTATCGCGTTCACGCTTAGCCTGAGCGTTCAGGCTTTTGCTGCCGATTGGTATGTTCAGGCTACGGGGTCGAACGCGAATGCTGGTGATTCTTCTTCGGCACCATTCCAGACAATTGCTAAGGGGATTTCGCAGGCCAGTGCGGGCGACACCATATATGTTATGGATGGGACATACCGAAATGGAAACTTCAATACCAACAAGCAGCTTGGTGTAAATCCAACGAACTTGAATAACGGTGCTGCCGCTAATATTAATAAGTCTGGCACTGCCGGTAATCCAATAACCTTAAGAAACTTGCCCGGGCACTCGCCCAAAATCGAATTTGATGGTTCGGGCGGTATTACGCTTTCCAATAATGCGAGCCATATTATTATTGAGGGTTTTAATATTGAGGGGCCATCACAGTTTATTGATTATGATCAAGGCATGGCAAATAGGGCTTATAAGGTTTTGGTTGCAGAAGATGAAGATCCCGCGACTAACTTTAATCGCAATTATTTTTCTGGAAAAGGTATATGGGGTTACGGTATTCACAACAATGTGATTGTTAGAAATAACGTTGTTTATAATACGCCTGGGTCTGCTATTCGCTTTAATGACGCTGATTATATGACTATCGAAAGTAACGAGGTTTATAACGCCACTTGGTGGACAACCTCGGCATCAAGCGCCATTGTTTATGCAGAGACTATATCGGCTGCTGGTGATAACGGCACTGATGTGAAAATGATAATGCGGGGTAATGTTGTTTATAACTGCTGGAACCGTATCCCGTTATATGTAACCCAGCTGCCGGATAACTCAGGCAACACTAACCCAAATTATGGCACCGCAACTTATTCTTCAATTCTTGATGGACAAGGTCTTTACGTAACGCGTAGTGACCCTTCTTATGCAGGCACTTTTTTGTTTGAAAATAATTTGCTTGTTAATAACGGTAAAAACGGCATCAACTTTGACAACTCGCTGGGCGCTACAGCGATATACAGAAATAACACGCTGTATTACAACGGTGTGCATGAAATCATTCAGGATTTATCAGTTGCGCAGGGTAATGCACCACACCGTGGCCAGAAAGTTGCTGGAATTAAGGCGAATAAAGTTTTAGCTGTGGAGGTGGCAAACAATATTATTGTGACCCGAGACAATCAATTCTCGGCGCTGTCTTTGCTGAACGTCAATGGGGTGTATAGCAACAGCGCATCGATTACTACTGCTAACAACATCTTCTTAAATGGGTCAGTCAGCGATTCAAACAATACCGACCAAATAAATGTGGCACCGTTATTTGTGAGTGCCCCGGCCACCGTGAATGGGCCCATTAACATGGTGGGTACCGATTTTTCAGTTTCCGTCTCGTCTCCAGCTATCGATGCAGGCGAACCTGATTACTCACCGATCGATGATATCAACGGCGTGCTTCGTCCAGTAGTGCCTACTGCAAACCCCGACGAGATCGCAGTCACTAGCTTCGAAGGTGGCTTCGACGGCTGGGAGTCTTTCGGTGGTGCAAGCGTGGGGCTGTCGACAGTTCAAGCTAAATCAGGCGGTGGTAGTCTTTTTATTAGTGATCGGCAATTTAATTATTCGGCGCCTAAGTTGGTTTTAGACGGCTTGCTAACGGTAGGTCAAACGTACACGTTTTCGGTGTGGGTAAAATTGGCTGCCGGCGTTTCTGGCACTGCGCAGATTGCCATAAAAAAATTTATAGGTGGCTCGGCCAGTTATAATAATTTTCCGGCGGCGGTGACTGCCTCAGACGGAAGTTGGACCCAAGTCACGGGTAATTACACACATGTTGCGGTAGATGATACCGGTGGCGACGATATCATTGTTTATGTGAAAGGGCCGACCAGCCCGAGCAATGGCAAAGAATATTACATCGACGATTTTTCAATTCTTACTCAGGGCACTACACCGATA